>VTLG01012951.1_pt1 | contig 32295 bp, 41 predicted proteins | sample 4694571 | NCBI WGS metagenome assembly VTLG01 (sample SAMN12604809, study PRJNA352737) | marine metagenome | biome: ENVO:00000447; feature: ENVO:00000209|ENVO:00000569|ENVO:01000036; material: ENVO:00002151; isolation source: viral sequences binned using virsorter ...
TCATTAAAAGGATTTCAAATGGAATATCAATTAGGGGCTAGAAGATAATGGGTGCAACTTATACAAGACAATCCACGTATTCAGATGGCGATACTATTACCGCCGCACACACCAATGATGAATTTGACCAGCTAGTTGCTGCTTTCGCAGCCAGCACAGGACATACTCACGATGGAACTACTGGTGAGGGTGGACCTATCACTGCGCTTGCGACAAACTCAATTACGTTTGGTACAGGTGCAGACACAGACATTGCTATAACATTTGATGCAAATACTAGTGATGGTGTGTTGACGTGGAAGGAAGATGAAGACTACTTTGAGTTTTCTGATGACATACTAATGTCCACTACAGAAAAGTTACAATTTAGAGACACAGCATTATATATTAACTCTAGCACAGACGGACAACTAGATATTGTAGCAGATACAGAAGTACAGATAGCAGCTACAACAATTGACATAAATGGTAACGTAGACATATCTGGAACTTTGACAATTGGTAGTGCGGGTATATCTGAAGCTGAGTTAGAGATATTAGATGGCGCAACTGTTACCACTACAGAATTAAATATTTTAGATGGTAATACTAGCATAGGAACAACTGCTGTATCTGACGGACACGGTATTGTAATGAATCATGGTGGCACTATGGCACAAACCACAGTGCAAACTCTTGCTGCTTATTTAGATGATGAAATTACAGCGATGCCTAACCTAACATCTGTAGGCACTCTAACTACGCTAACTGTTGACAATATTGTTATCAACGGAACTAATATAGGTCACACATCAGATACAGATGCCATAGCCATTGCCTCTGACGGAGATGTTACATTTTCTCAGGACGTAGTTATTACAGGGGATTTGACTGTCTCTGGTGATGATATAACTATGGGTACTAACACTGCTGGCAATTTGCTTATTGCAGATGGTACTAACTTTAATTCTGTAGCAGTAGGAAGTTTATCAGAAATATCAACTGTAGCAAACGATGATGTATTTATAGCCGTAGATACTTCTGGTGGTGGTTTAAAGAAAATAACACGTAGTGCTATAGTGTCTGGATTAGCTGCTTCAGGAGCGATATCAAATGTAGCAGATGATAGTACACCGCAACTTGGTGGCGATTTGGACATGAATGGTCAAGATATCGTGACTACATCAAATGCTGATATTGAACTTGCACCAAATGGCACAGGTCATGTTACTATTAAGGGTAACACTAATCAAGGTACGCTTCAACTTAACTGCGAAAATAATTCTCACGGGCAGCAAATTAAAGCAGCACCACATTCAGAGAGTGCTAGTAATGTTTTAACCCTTCCTAGCACTGGTGGTGATGCTAGATTAGTATCAACATCCTCAACCGCCACACTTACAAACAAAACAATTGATGCTAGTCAGCTTTCTGGTACAGTTGCTAACGCACGTCTTGATGCGCAACTCCAAGATGTAGCAGGTCTTGCCGTTACGGATGGTGGCTTTATTGTTGGGGATGGTTCAAATTTTGTGCTTGAGACAGGTGCCACTGCACGTACCTCTATGGGACTTGGTTCATCATCAACGGCAGACACAGGCATTAGCAACGGCAACGTAGCTGTATTTACAAGTGGTGTTGCAGACGATGACTTTTTACGTATTGATGGCACCTCTGTAGAAGGACGATCTGCTTCAGAAGTTAGATCCGATCTTGGATTAGCTGCTTCAGCAACCACAGATACAACTGACGCGAGTAACATTGGTTCTGGAACATTAGCCGCTGCTAGAATGGCTGCTGCACAAACAGCTATAACATCTGTACTAGCAACAGATTTAAAAATAGGTGAAGACGATCAGACTAAGATTGACTTTGAGACTGCTGATGAAATACATTTTTATGCTGCAAATGCTGAACAGGTATTTGTATCGGACGGTGTGTTTGGACCACAGACAGATAGCGATGTAGACTTAGGCACAACAGGTGCCAGATTTAAGGATGCTTTTGTTGATAGCGTGACGGTTACAGGCGATGTAGCTGTTGGTGATGACATCACAGTTACAGGCAGAGCAGTTGGTTCTACTCTAACAGCTTTAACATCTTCTGATTTTACTGATGCTGACCCTGATACTGTATCTGTAGATATGGCAGTAGGCAACAATTTTAAAATTACTACACCAAGCAGTGGGGTGGGTTCTAGTGCTTTACGACTGGATTTTGCTAATGAAACTACAGGTCAGTCAGGAAATATACTATTGGATAATACAAACGCCGCAACTATAAGTGCTGGTGATGAGGTTGCTATTAACGCAACAGCTTTAACTGCACTATCCACGGCTGGTATATACCAAATTGGTTACTACTGTGTGGGTACAGGTAACAATCAAGTTATATGTACTGTTTCTGGAGCCGTAACATAACATGAGTATTATTCAATCTATCGGTGGTGGACTGGGCGGCGCTGGCGCACCGGGTGGTCCGCTAGGTTCGTTTTATAGTCACACCCTTGACCAGTCTTTGCGGTTTGATAACGAAAGCACTTCTTCATATTTAGAATTTACACCAGCTGCTGAAGGCAATCGTGATACTTGGACAATTTCCATGTGGGTCAAAAGAGCTGAACTTGGCACAACAAATAAATTATTCGGGGCTGGCTCTACATTTGCAAGCAATCACAACAATTCTTTTTATATGTGGTTTCAATCTGATGACACTTTAAGAATACGTAATGAAACTAGTGGTTCTTATTACACAAGACTAGATACAACTAGAGTATTTCGTGATGTAGGTTCTTGGTATCATATTGTTTACATATACGACTCTAGTCAATCAACCAGCACAGACAGACAAAAACTTTACATAAATGGTGTTCAAGAAACTGTTTTTGATCACAGAACAGATCCATCTTCCAATCAAAATAGTAAAGTGAATGATACTCATGTTCATCTTTTTGGCAAAACAACCAGCTCAACACTAAATGCTTATTTGGCAGAGATAAATTTTTTGGATGGCTTGGCATACGATTCAAGTTATTTTGGCGAGACGAAGGATGGAGTGTGGGTTGCAAAAGAATATGCTGGCAGCTATGGACAAAATGGTTTCCGTTTATCATTCCCAGATAGTAATTATATTGGTCGTGATAAATCTGGGTCAAAAACTCTCGTAACATCACCATCTTTTTCTACATTTGGTGGTGGTGACACAAACTTTACATCCGCTGAATATGCAGAGGCTTTTGACAATATTTTAAGCACAGATTGTGATAGGACAGGTAGCGGTGGTATAATTGATATTACACCATCATCATCAGTTACACCTGTATCTCACACTATGATAAATGCGTCATCTTCTGCTTATACCGCAGCTTCAAGACCAAACAGTGTGTTGCTGCAAGGGTCAAATGATGGCGGTAGTAATTGGACAACTATAGATGATTTAACTAATGGTAGTGGCTCAAACACTATAACCACTAGCTCGTTTAGTAATACGACAAGCTATGCAAAACTGAGACTAAACATTTCAGAAAATCACGGTGGCAGTAACACTCGTTTTGCTCAATACATTGTTATTGCGTCTGAAGATAACGGTGATGGGGAAAACATTTTTTTTAATACCAACCTAGCCGCAACCGATGTCGTGCCAGATAGCCCGACTAATAACTTTGCTACGTTAAATTCAATAGAAAAAGATGTTGGGGCAACTTTTACAGAAGGAAATTTAGAGGTCACTACGGGAGCGGGTTTTGATTTAATAAGATCAACTTTTTTTGTGAGCAGTGGTAAATGGTATTGGGAAGTAAGGGCTACTGATTGTGGAACTGGTTTTATAGGAGTTTCTACAGCAAGTGATACAGGCAGAGGAGGGCAGGACTCTAATCAAAGTGCAATGTTAACAACTTCAAATGGTAATATAAGAACAAATGCTACAAGCAGTTCATATGGCAATTCAGTTAGCGATGGGGATATTATTGGCGTTGCTTTAGATATGGATAATGGCAAGCTATATTTTGCTGAAAATAATACTTACTATAATTCTGGCGATCCTGCCAATCAGACAAACCCTGCTGTAACTGGTTTAACAACTGAAGTTTCACCAAGCATATCACTTTACGATGCCGAAGATTACAATATTAACTTTGGTCAAGACAGTACATTTGCTGGCTTAGAAACTGCTGGTGGCAATGCAGATGCAAATGGCATTGGAAACTTTAAGTATGCCCCACCATCCGGCTTCTTAGCTCTTTGCACATCCAATTTACCTGATCCAACAATCGGCCCCGGACAAAGCAGTCAAGCTGATGATAATTTTAACACGGTGCTGTGGACTGGCAACAACAGTGCGAGTAGAGGAATAACTGGGGTTGGTTTTCAACCTGACCTTGTGTGGACAAAATCAAGAAATAGTTCTAGTTATCATACTCAGATTCACGATAGTGTGCGAGGTGCGTCAGCAGGGGCTTTGTATCCAAGTTTGTCAAATTCGGAAGATAACAGCTATCCAATTTCTAGCTTTGATTCCGATGGATTTACAACATCATCAGGAAGTCAAAACGGACAAAATACAAGTCATACATATGTGGGTTGGTTTTGGAAAGCTGATGGCAGCGCATCAAGTAATTCAAATGGGAGTATAACGTCAAGCGTATCGGCCAACACCACTGCTGGGTTTAGCATTGTTAAATATACAGGAACGGGATCCGCTGGAACTATTGGTCATGGCTTGTCCAGTGCGCCCAACGTAGTAATAGTGAAAAATCTAGATGATAACTCAAAAGGATGGCCTGTTCTTCATACTTCGCTTACTAATGAGTATTTAGAATTAAACTCCACTAATGACGCGTTTAGTGGTAGCACATACTTTAATAACACAGCCCCAACCGCTTCTGTTTTCAGTGTTGGCACTGTTGGATCTACTAACGAATCAGGGGATGACCTTATAGCTTACTGTTTTCATAACGTTGAGGGATACAGCAAATTTGGTTCGTTTGCAGGAAATTCAAGTGCTGACGGTACATTTGTGTATTTAGGTTTTCGTCCTGCTTACATCTGGCTGAAACGAGATTCTAACGGTGTTGACTGGTCTTTATTTGACAGTAAGAGACTGGGTTACAATGTTGATAATAATAATTTACGGGCTTTTGCATCTTCACCAGCAACAGAGCAAACTGATGACGATGTTGATTTTTTATCAAATGGTTTTAAATGTCGTAGGAATTTTGCCAACAATCAAGGCACAGTATTATATTTTGCTTGGGCAGAAGCCCCATTCAAATTTGCGAACGCACGATAGGAGATAATTATGCCTTGGAAATTAGCAAACAACATAATTAAAGAGGGACGAGAGTGGATTGGTCTTGATGGTACTCAGCATCCTAAAGTATGGATGAGGTATACAGATGCCGAAAAGAAAGCATTTGGTTTAACATGGGAAGATCCACCAGCATCAGAAGCCCCATATGATAATAGATTTTACTGGGGTCGGCAATCTGATGGCACTTTGATTCCCAAAAGCCTGACAGATGTAAACGAGGTTGATGACGATGGTAATGCTGTAAAAGGTGCTGACGGTAATCAAATCGTAACACCCGGACTAAAAACCACATGGGTTGCACGGACAAAGCGCACGGCAAACGACAAACTTGCAGTGCATGACTGGTATGTTACTCGTAAAGCTGAAAAATCTACAGCCATACCGAGTTCAGTCACAACATACAGAGACGCTGTTCGTACTAAATGCGGAGAGATAGAGACAGCTTTGAATGGTGCAGCAGACTTGGCAGCGTTCATGGCGTTGTTTGAGGATGAGTATAATTCAGACGGTAGTGTGAAAACGATTGCTAAAATTAACGATTGGCCTGATGAGATATAAAACTTGACTTTTACACATAAATGTGGTATAATTAGAACATACAAATTAGGTATTGACAAATGAAGCTAACACAATCTTTAGAGCCAGAACTTAAAGTTCAAATGGAATTAGACGCACATGAAAAAGAGTGTGCTGTCCGGTATCAAATGATGAATGATAAATTAGAAAGTGTTGATAAACGTCTATGGCGTTTAGAGGCTATGATTATGGCATCTACAGTAACTATAATAGGACTGGCTGGCACTGTGCTTGTAGGGGTTGGGTAATGGCTATATTTAAAGGATTTAAACCTGAAGCTATGAATAAGATAGCAAAGGCTATGGGATACCAAGGAAACATGAATGAGTTCCAATCTTTTCTTGAAGAAGACCCACAGCGTCAGGAGCAAATGAATAAATTTACACGTGCTGCAGTTAACATGGCACGTGGTGGCGTGGTTAAGATGCAGACAGGCGGCCAAATTACTGCTCCGCCAAGCACTGCTACGCCCGGTTCTGTGATGCCTTTAAATCCAAACTATCAACCACCTCAACCAACTCCACAAGCTGGCAATTTAGGAGGTACTCAACCTCAACCTCTGTCTATTGTCGGTGGTGGTATTTCACCTCAACCTGTGTCTCCACCCCCCACTTTTCCCGGTGGTGGTGGCGGCACTACACAAAATCGTGCTAATGTTTCTACCACAGGAACTCAAACTGCACCTGTAATTACACAACCCACAACATCACAAACAACACAAATTCCTGTGTTAGATGCTAGTGGTAATCCAGTATTAGATGCTCAAGGCAACCCAGTGACACAAACAGCAACTACACCGGGCATAGCCGCATTTACAACAGAACAAATATACAATCCCGGTTTACCACAAGGCGGGGTTACTATGACAGAAAAGATAGGCTTTGATCCTAGTCAAGAAATAGCTGCTGGCACTGGACAACTTACAGGTGCCACTGTAAATATAAACCCTGCACAAGCCACAACAGCACAAGCTGCTGTTCAACAACAAACTGCTGCAAATACCATGCAAGCAACAACAGCAGCAGCAGGTGTAGATTCTGCTTTACAAGCTACACAAGCTGCACAGATAGACCCTAACGATCCTCGCTCACAAGTTACCGCTGCACAGCAAACGGCGTCTTCAGTAGGTAACCTACAAGCAGCACAGGGTAATGCCACTCTTATAAACAACCCTGTACAAAGACAGATACAAGCTGGTGAACTTGTAACAGGCACAGGTGTAGATGCTACAAAAGCAGCACAGGTAACTGCACAGACACAGGCTGCAGCAGCTACAGCTAATCCAAGTCAACAGACTATGGTGGCACAGCAGCTTGATGGCTTAATGCAACAGTTCCAAGGCGGTGCTACACCAGCGTGGGCTGCAGGGGCTATGCGTAGTGCTACAGCAGCGATGGCACAGCGTGGTCTGGGTGCATCTTCTATGGCAGGACAGGCTATTGTACAGGCTGCTATGGAATCAGCCATGCCTATTGCAATGGCAGATGCGCAGACAGTAGCTAAGTTTGAGTCACAAAATTTATCTAACAGACAACAATCGGCAATGCTTGCTGCAGAGCAACGTGCTAAGTTTGCTGGCATGGAGTTTGATCAAGCGTTCCAAGCAAAGGTAATGAACGCTAGTAAGATTAGCGATATTGCCAATCAGAACTTTACAGCAGAGCAACAGGTGCAGTTGGAAAACTCACGTGCTGCTAATACAATGAATTTAAATAACTTGTCTAATAATCAGGCTCTTGTAATGTCAGAGGCTGCTGCACTAGCACAACTTGACGCTGCTAATCTTAACAACAGACAACAAGCTGCCGTGCAGAACGCACAGTCTTTCTTGCAGATGGATATGGCTAACTTGTCTAATCAACAACAGACAGATATGTTTAAGGCACAGCAAAGAGTGCAGTCACTGTTTACAGATCAAGCTGCAGAAAATGCTGCACGACAGTTTAACGCATCTTCACAAAATCAAGTGGATCAATTTTTTGCTAACCTTGCAAGTTCAACTGCACAGTTTAATGCGTCACAACAAAATGCCCAGTCACAGTTTAACGCAGGTCAAGAAAATACTATTGAGCGTTTTAACGCAGAGCTAAACAATCAACGTGATCAGTTTAACGCACAGAACCAGTTAGTAATTGCACAATCAAATGCACAGTGGCGCAAACAAATTGCTACAGCAGATACTGCTGCTATAAACAGAGCAAATGAAATAAACGCTAACAACGTGCTTGATATAAGCAAACAAGCATACAACAACTTGTGGAGTTACTATGCAGACACTATGGAGTGGGCATGGACATCTGCAGAGAGTGAACTAGACAGATACAGTGCTATGGCTATTGCAGAACTAGACGCCAAAACATCTCAAGCTGCATCAAGTGCAGCGAGTAAGACTGCAGCAGGTAGTGCTATTGGTGGTTTGATTGGCACACTTGGATCTGCTCTTATTATGTGTTGGGTTGCAAGAGAAGTATATGGTAAACAAAACTCTGAGTGGTTTGTATTCCGCATATGGTTACAGTATGACGCCCCTAAATGGTTTAAGAAACTATATACTAAACATGGGCAATCGTATGCTAAACTAATATCTAAAGTACCACCACTAAAATGGGCAACTAAAAAGTTGATGGATATGGTAGTAGAAAACAAACGGAGAAAGCATAATGTCCAGACAGTATAATCCTGCAATATCTGCATACAATCGTATTAATTTAGATGATCTTGCTGAATTAGAAGCGCCTCAAAAAACAAATCAAACAGGAAGCGGTCTTCTTGTGCGTAGTTCAATGGGCGAACAATTAGGTTCAAATATAGATTACAAAAACCCTGCAGTAAGAGTAGCAAAACAGATGCAAGTAATACGTAACCGTAGGAATGAAATCAATGCTTAGAAATAATGAACCCGCATTTGACGCTCCAATACCGGGCATGTCTTTAACACATGAGTTAGGAGATCGTCCTTGGCAAACACCAGCGCAACATACTAATGTAGATGATGCAATAGACTACTACATGGAACGCATGAGTAGCGAAGAATTTATATTACAAGTAGTAGAAGTGTTAGAATCGGGTGTTCCTGTAACTGTATTAGCAAATACAATACAGATGGCTAGTGTTATGGATGGCATACATAGTTTAGATGTTGGTATGCTAGTTCTTCCTATGCTAATGGAAATGATGATGTTATTAGCAGACAGTGCAAAAATTGAATACGAAACAGGATTAGAAGATCCTGACAAAAATAAAACACGAAAGTCATTGATAGCAAAAGCTGTTAAGCAGTACGAAAAAAGAATAAATGAAACTGATAAAAAGTTAATGGACTTACCTAAAGAAGAAAAAGAAGAAGATGTAGAGGAGTCTAAAGGGCTTATGTCACGGAGAACAAAATGAGTTTTTTTACAGGATTTGCGACAGGATTAGCCAGTAGTCTGGATAAAGGCTTGCAAACTGCTATGGATAAAAGATCAAAACAAATTAGTAAAGCTGAAGATTTTATTATGCAAAGACAGGCAGACAAGCAAGACTTAGCAGATAAAAGAGATAAGATGGCTTTTGATCATTTAGATACTTTAATTACTGAAACAAAGGGTGATATAACAAAAGCGGTAGCTATATATGAAGCTGCAGGTGGAAATCCAGAGGATGTTGGATCATTCTTAAATGATGTGAAGGAGTCACGTAGAGCAGGATTAGATTATGATGTATTAGAAAAAGTGGACTTTAGTAAAGTTGACCTAGCAAACTTAGGAAATATAGACTTACAGACGGGGCGTGACTTTATAAGAACTGAGCTTACGGGTGCGCCTGTATTAAATTTGGAAGATACAAGTGGTCTTTCTAGAATAGGACTAGGTATGAAAAATATAGGTAAGGGAATATCTGAAAATGTAAATTCTCTTATTACACCAAGAGAGAGAACATCTATTCAGGGTATAACAGGTGCTGTTATTGATCGCAGTGGTATGTTACCTGCTACTAAATTTGAGCAAGACATGTTAAACAATATGCCGGATTTAGAAAAAGCTCTTTCAAATAATGTTCTTAAACTAACCACTGGTAAAGATCACATGGGCAGAGTTGTAAATATAAATGATCCTAAATTATTAGTTGAACAAGCAAGATTAGTAACTGGACTTAAAACTCTTAACAGGGCCAAAGATACTGCTACAGGTGGTTTATCTGCAGCAACCATATCAAGCGCATTTTCTAAACGTGTTTCAGAATTAACAAACAATTCAGGATATAATATAAATTCAAATGGAGTAGTTACTTTGCAACCTAAAGGCGGTGAAATAGTAGAGGGAGATGCGGCAGTTACACAATGGAGTCAAATGCTCTCAGATTTAAAATCAGACTTTGTAAAAAGCACCATTTTAGATGATGACGGATCATTTAAAAGTAATGATGCGCAAGAAATATCTTATGCCTTAGGTTTAGGTGATGTTGTAGAGAGTGTGCAAAAACAAATGGCAGATGCACCCAAAGTTTCACAACCACAAAACACACCAGCCACTGTAAAAGCTGATCCCGATACATATGTATCTAATGTTTTAGCAGCAAGACCTAACACTCCACCAGCAACGATACAGGCAGCTTTAGTAGCGGCGGGAGTTCCTCAAGCAAAAATTAGTCAAATATTAGACAGTATGGATGACGACTCTTAACATGACCACAGACTTTGATTTTGATGCGCTCCTAAAACCTGAAGAGGAAGAAGAGCAGCAGAAAAAAACAGACTTTGATTTTGACGCATTGCTTCGTACTGAAGCAGATGACGTTGATGCGCCTCTTGATTCAGATGAAGAAGTTTCTGACGAAGAGGTTAATGAAGTAACTCAAGTATTATCTCCCCCACCACCCCCTAAAAATAGGGGACGAGGCAGACGCGGCGGAGTTCAAGATGCTTTTGGACCTGCTGGTGCTGTAGTTGATGTAATCTCTAAGGATGAAGAAGACACTTTATCATTTCAAGAACTGTCATCAGATGTAGACTATATGGAAATGCTTAGAGAATATAGTGAAGATAGATTAGGGGAAGAAGGGAAACAACAAGAGAATGAAACAGATCAAGAGTATTTAGAGCGTTTCTTATCCCACACTCGCGAGTTTGAATTTAATAGTATAGATTTAGGGCAACAACTTGATTGGGTGCGTAACGCAAGTGAAGAAGAACGCATGAAGTTTGGTTACTTGTATAGCCAATTAGATAAACTTCCGTCATTTTATGAGGAAGGCGGAACGAGTGCAATTTCTGCTATGCGTGATTTTGGTAAAGCACTTTTGACAGATCCTTTAAATTACATAGGTTTTGGTGCAGGTGCTGTTGCAAAAACCGTGGGTACACGTGCGATAGTAGCCGCATTAAAACAAGGTGGAAAAAAAGCTGCTATTGAAGAAGCTGCAAAATTATCAGCTAAAAAAATGTTAAGTACAAAAGCTGGTAAGATAGCTGCTGGTGGGATAGCTGTGGAAGCAGGTGTTGCTGGTGTAGCAGACTTAAAATTACAAGAAGTAGAAATATTGTCTAAAAAATATGGCAATGAAACACCGGAAGAAAAAAGTTTAATGCGTGCTGGTCTGGTTAGTGCTGTGGGTTTAGGTGCTGGCGCATTAGGTACTAAGTTGTCTGGTGGATTATCTGGTAATAAACTACTACAAAATGCTAGAGATGCACGTGCTAAACAATTAAAAATATCAAGAGGTTTAAATTCTCGTTTAGCTGCTGAGAAAAAAGAAGCTGCAGCAGACGCTGTAAAAAGAACCGCTGAAGCTACGTCTAAAGATTTAAGTATTTCCAACTCAAATGAAAAAGTTTTTGACACTGAAGCTGGTAGACAAACACTAAATATGTTAGGGGAGCAAGCTGAAAGTGGTTTAACAGAAGCACAATTTAGAACAGAACTTATGCAACGCATGGGTAAAGTCGTAACTAACATTGTTGAAGACTTGGCAGAGAGTGGCAAACTTGGATCAATGGTAGATGCGGATATTAAAGCATCTGAACTGATAGGTAAAATTGTAACTGATTCACTAAAAGGTGCTAAAGGAAAAGGTGCAGAAGAAGTAAGAAGACAGACAGTAGAAATGCTACGAGGAACCGATACTAAAAAAGGTTTAGTTGATGAATTAGCAGCATTAGATATTGACGCAGACACGTTAGAAAGTGCTATATCAAAAGCAGGTATTACAAACAAACAGTTTGTTGATGCCTTTGGCACAAGTTTTAGTGACGCTGGTAAGTATCTACAGACAGCATCTAAGGTAGGCAAAATATTAAAGGGTATTAGAGAAGTAGATGAAGAACTAGCAGAGGCTATAATAGGAAATAAAAGTGCAGATACTATCATAGGACCAATGGGTAAAGCTCATGGTTTTATACAAAGACTTGATCGTGAGCGTAGAGCGTTAATGGTTACACAAGTTAGCACTACAGTTCGTAACGTAGCCACAGCAGGTGTACGTCTTACTATGGATACAGCGGCTGACTTAATGGAGTCTGCTTTATATCAAATAGGTAGAGGTGCTGATGCAGGGATGACTGGAAATGCTCCCACTGTTGCAGTGCAGCACCCAACAAGTATTATCAGAGATGCTTTTGGAAAGGTTGCAAGACTTGCACAAGTAACCGATACGGCAGATTTAGCTGATGCTTTGTTAAAACATAATCCTCGTCTTGCAAATAGAATGGATAGATCATTACAGGAAGTAGGTTCAGATCAGTCTCTAAGTGATATAACTAGAACTTTAAATGGTCTAAACATTGCTCAAGATTTATTTTTTAGACGGGCTATATTTACAGATTCTATAGATAAAAGGATGCGCCGTGCGGGTGTAATTGTAGACAATCCGGGTAAAGGACAATTTAAAAGTTTAGAAGAGTTTGCTGCCTCTGGTAGAGCTTTACCAGCAAAAGTTTTGGCTGATGCCGTTGATGATTCATTAGCATTTACATTTGCTCGTATGCCTAAACCCGGCACAGGTAAGGCTGGGGATACTGTGGGACATTATTTTATAAAGTTTAATGAGGCTATTGGACCCGTACCCGGACCAGTAGGCACAGCAGCTTTTCCATTTGCTAGGTTTATGGTAAACGCTTTACAATTTCAGATGAAGTATATGCCAACAAGTTTAGTAACAGCAGGTTACAGAACGATGATGGGTACGTACACTAAAAGATTAGCTGCTGCATCTGAGGCTTTAGGTAAAACAGATCTATCTAAAAAACAAGCGTTGATGGCCCAAAGAGCTTTTGACGAAGCAAGACAAGATTTTTCAAAAGGTATAATGGGATCTGCCGCACTTTATATGGCAGTGCAGTATCGTGCTAATAATCAAGATATAAAATTTTATCAGGGTAAGAATGATGATGGTTCTACTACAGACCTTAGACCTTTCTTCCCCCTAACTCCATATCTAGCGTTAGCAGATGTAATTGTAAAATCAACCTCAGATCAACCCGCACCCATAGATGGAAAAGAATTTTTAGAGGCGTTTACTGGCGCACAATTTAGAACAGGAGCAAGTTCATTTATCATAGATAATTTTGCAGAATTACTTAAAGAAAAGGATGCAAGAACAACAGAAAGAATATATGAAATGGTAGGGGGTTACGTAGGAGAATTATTTGGTGCTGCTGCTACCCCTCTACGTGTGGTTCGTGATATACAAGCTGCTTACGATACAGAAGCTGCTATTGTGAGAGATGCTAAACAAACAGACGGTGTATCAGCGGAAGATAGATTTGTTAGTGCTTTAAAAAATACAGTGGTAAAAGACTTACCAGAATTATCTAAAAGTTTACCTGCTTTAGAAAGTCCTACACGAGAAGGTGACATATATAGGCAAAGCCCTTTAGCTGCTCAAATCATGGGTGGTAGAAGAGAGGCACAAAGAAATGCAGCAGAAATAGAATTTGATAGATTTGGAATTAAAAGATTTCAAATAGTGCCGGGATCGGGAGACAAGGTAGCAGACGCTGCTGTAAAAAAATCTTTAGGTCCAATAGTTGAAAAACGCATAAGTGAATTAGTAACATCTGAAAGATATTTAAATAAGTCAGATAATAAAAAGAGAGCAATGTTAAATGAATACATGAAAATGTATAGATCAAGAGCAAAGCAAATTGCAGAAATTGAAGCTAAAAAAGATAAGAGTAAACCATTCACACCTTTTGATCGCGCACAATACACTAAGATGTCTGACTTAGCTACACGTTTAGCAGATGAATATTATATGAATCATCCTGATTATGGTGGAAGAACTGTTCTTGAGATGCAAGAGTTTCAGCCAAATGTTAATCACTTAAAAAAGGCCATAGCAATTGGGCGTAGACTTGCAAGAACTGCAGAATAATTTAACGCCACCAACCATCATAATCTTTTGCGCAATTACATATATCGTTTAACAAACCCATACCAAAAGCATATAGCAACCAACCACCAATGGCTACAAACGGTATAATCTTAACGATTGTCACCGTCACCCTGTAGGCGGTTCCTAGCTTTCCTGTCTGCCAGTTTGTCCAAGTTGTCTTCCATGACCCTACCAAGATTCATATCCACTTCTCTTGCTATCATTGCACAATACCACATAACATCTCCAATCTCGTGACCAATAGCATTTAGTTTAGCGTGATGCTCTTCTCTATCTGCACCGTCACGAATCAATTTCTTGACCTTGTTGGCAATCTCACCTGCCTCACCAGTAAGCCCCAGAGTTAAATACTCAAGGGCTTTTTCTTTAGGGAATATGGCAGTCTCTGCAGCCTTACGTTGGTACTCCGTTGCTGTAATGTTACTCATATATCTCTCCCTCATCCAGTTATTTGCGTCTTGCTCTAGCTTGTTCACGACTTTTAACCTTTCTCAGATTCTCAAAGTACGCAGTATTCCAGCCTCGTTGCCACTCACGATACTGCATAGTATTCTGACTAATCTTAGGACGCATTTCTATAAATACAAATCTATTTTTATGATCGGGGTCAGGAACAAAGTCCCCACCCCTATAAAATGCATCATAACCTGATTGATATTGTATACGCAAAGGCGCATCATATTTAGTCAGATTGTTCCACCTCATCCTCAACTCCTTCATTTTGTTTCTGTTGTGGTTTGATAAAATATTTCTCAAGCATCTCTAACTTATCGTGATAGTCAGCAACTTGTGCAAGTTCTAGTTCTACAGTCTCTATGATATCAGAGTGTTCACCGATACCAATCGTATTGTTCATATATATTTCAATATTAGCTAGATGCTTATTGATATGTCCAATAAAATGCGCTCTTGCTCCTCGTATTATTACGTCTCTCATATTTTCTCCTTTCTATGATCTTCATGTTCAAGATTAGGATAGTAAACCTCAACCCATGACTTACATTTGGGACACTCTAAACAACTAAGTATAGTATATCGGTTATCCGTAAGTTCGTCTGCATCGTGGTCCCCAACCCACCTTAACTCTGTGTTACAATGCCAACATTTCATTATGCTGCTTCTATGTCTACAATTTCACACACACCAGCAGTACACGCTAACTCGCGTCCACCTGTTGTAGTGTCTTCCTTTTCAAACTCTTGCAACAATGACCAGTCTACATTTTTTGGCATCTTTGTCAAGAACTTTTTGTATTCATCTTTATCTATATCCTGATAAACAGCCTGTTCATACGTGTGATCGCTGTGAGGGAAAAATGAAACACCTGATACTTCATCAAAATATTTATATACCCAAGCACCTACTTCCATCCATTCGTGTTCTTTGACAGTGATGGATACGGATGGCTTGTGTTCACACCAATAACGCTGATAAGTTAGCCATAATTCTAACTGCTCAATGGCGTTCATTTGTGTTCTAGTTACTGCACCAGTTGGTGCTTTCATAGGAAAACTAAATACTGTTGTTGATTCAGGTTTCGTTACATCAGGTTCAGCAGGTATGCCTTGAGATATAAGAAACTGTGTTATAGGATCTTTATTGTCTCCGCGAACAGTACGTATGTAATATGGATTGTGCCTAGCATGTATACCTGATGCCGCGTCAGTAAGCTGTGACACAGTGCCACTAGGCTTAACGCAAGTTACTGCAGTAGACTGTGATATCCCTAACTGCTTTGCTATGGCTGCATTAGTGCGAATTGCTTCGTCTTTTAACACACCTAAAAGTATAGGCAACTTTTCACCGTTAGTAGAAGTCATAACATTGTCCATAATACCCGTCAAAGACACACCAAGTAAACGCTCTTCCTCTGTGTTGTGTTTCCATACCTTGCGTAGATACTTAAAGTTAGTAAGTGTAGCTTGGAACGTGCCAAGTATTGTGGCAAGTCGCACCTTTTCTTTTAATGTGTCCATAGTGTCATTTTCGCGGATGACTACTTCAGATAGATTACAGAACTGATAGGGACGTAAAATAATCTCAGAGCAAGGATTACAACCAAAGTCATGCTCTGTATCTCGCCTACCATTCTTAGCTGCTTGTTTAACTGCAGACTGACGATTAAAGATACCACGCTCACCAGACTTGCTGTCGTAAAGGGATAGCCACTCACGCATAAATGTACCCATCTCTGGCTTAACTTCATACGCTACAGAGTTGTTAGCTAATGCACGCTGTCCTTCATACTCATACCATTTACCTGATTTAGCATGAGCCATTAAATCATCATCAAGATTAGATAAGCTAATAAGTGCCGACCTACGCACACCACCCACGACTACAACCTCACCAATCTTACACATGATATCGTGACACTCAATAGGGTAGAGTCTGCGACCTGCTGCACCCTTAAACTTTTCAACACAGAAATTAAATAACTCAACCAATGGTTGTGGACCTGATGCCCTACCGCCAAATGTCTTGAGCCTAGCACCTGCAGGACGCACTTCTGATACATCCCATGCTGGAATCTGTCCAGCGTATAGCATAGCAATAAGTTCTTTTAGAGACTTTGCCCAACCCGGTCTGCTATCACCTACCTTAATCACTGTGTCTGTCTTATAAAAATCTTCTGCCACCATAGGTAGCTTCTCAATGTTATGACGCTCTACGCTAAAGCCTACACCTGTGCCACACATGAGAATGTACATAGTCTCATCAAACGCACGGGGGCTATCTACAGGCACGTAAGAACAGTTGTATCCACCAACGTGACATCTGTCCAGTGCGGGGCCACTGGTCATCAACGCTCTCATACTAGGCATGACGCTTATGTTAAGCACAGCCTCTTCTAACTCTGCCCGTAGTTCATCAGATAGTTTATAGTCACACTTGTCTGCTAGATGCTGATCCATATAATCAAAGTATCTGCATACAGTTTCACTCCATGTCTCTCTACGTTGCTCGTCTTCTTTCCAACGTGCATAACGTGATAGGGCTATAAAGTTTTGGTAGTCTGTTGGTAATTGGTTGTTTATCATATCTCACTCCGTAATTGTTCTAATATGTTTAATGTTAGCCCCATCTATATCATGGAAATATTCTTGTAGGCTATCTTCTAGTTCTTCTCCGACCCTACCATCGGCAGGTACAGGATACTCTTCATCGTCCACCTCAATGGTTATGAACATTTTAACTCTTATCACTTGCCATAACCTCTTCTATTAACCTATCCAAGTACCACTTGGCTTTTTGCAAATCCTCTAACGGCTTGTCTTTATAGTCAAATCGCCACAGGTATTTCATAATGTTACCTTGTAAGTAATACTTGAAGTTACTATCAGTCGCAGCAGAGATAGCATCAATACACTCAATGCCCGTCTGATTGTAGTGTGGTGGACTGTTGACCATATCAACATCCATGCCCATAGCCTTTGCCATTTCAGCAACATTATCACTCTGTTTATTTGCCTGTGCCATACGTAACTCCTCATGTGCTATCATTGCTTTCATAAAATCTTCATGTCTACTCATGCTGACCCCTTAGTTCTAGTTGAAAAATCTATCTTAATGACGTTGCCATCATACACCTTTTCAACTTTATTTTCAAGTTCTTTTTCTAATTGTATTTCAATATCTACTTCATCATCCATAGATTTTACATACTCGTGCATTACATTTCTAATGGTTTCTACTTCTTCCATAATAGGTACTGAAGCACACATCATTTTAACTAAATGCATTATACTATTATAAGCATCATCATCAAGAGGATTACCAGATAAAGTTATTATAGATAAATCAATCTCACCAGACCAAACATCCTCTTCGTCTAAAAAAGGACGAACTCGTATTATGTAATCCTCATCGTTTAGTTTTTTCATCATTTGTTCTTTGTCCATTACATTCTCCTTTTCACTGTGGAACTAGGGTGAAGTGTAAACTTAGGATGTTTATCTTTACCTTTTTCTTTTATCCAACATTCGGGTATGATCCTGTCATAGTATCTAAACTTATGTCTTACACACCACATTGCATAACTTGTCTTAGATCCTTTTCTAATTTTTGCATTACTATTTTCAAATACAAAACGTATATCTAAATGGGGATGTTGTTTACGCACTAATAAGTGTTTACGGCGATCTGCAGCAGTAAACCTTCCCTTAACTTCTATAATGATACCGTTGTAAAGAATGAAGTCGGGGGTGTAAGTTCTATACGCTACGTCTTCCCATTCTATTTTGATAGACTCGTATCTAAACTTAACCTTGTCCGACTTCAGCTTATCAGATATGGTTAGCTCTAGTCCACTGCGAAAACCATACTTACGTGCTACTCTAAATTGATTACCGTTAACCAACGTCACGCCATGAGATAAAAGGGCTACCCCGATATCCTAAAGCCTGTAGCTCTTCGCGCAAGACCTTATCTGCTTCATTACGCGCTGATATCGCCGCACGTAAACCTGCAGTCTTCCGTTCACGATACTCCTTCCTAAGTTCCGCAAGATGTGCCTCTGCTTCTTTAATTTGCTCTGCGAGTTCATTTACTTCAATCTCCATTTATACATACTCCTTTGCTAATTTAACATATGCCACGATGGGCGGGTTCTTTGCCTGTGATTTTACAGCAGGTCTTTCCACCAGAGAAGGCCAGCAGTCAAAGCGATAAGAACAAAACTTGCAGCCAGTATTAAGCACAGTATTGCCTGTCTCCTTGCCTCTAAACTTCTCTGGTACTGGTTGAAAACGCTTTTCAAACTTATTCTCCTTTACTGTTTCAACAGTCTTCTTAATATGTGATATCTCTTTATCAATGTCAAGACCTGTAGCTGGTATATATTTAAACTGCCCATTAGCTTTGTTTACAACCCACCAGCCGCCAGCCTTTTTACCTGACGCCTTTGCATATCCAGCTAACTGGGCCACATACCCGAAGCCATCACCGCTGGCAAGACTGTCATAGGATTCAAACTTGTTTCTGTATGACCAGTCTGAAGCTGATTTAATATCATCAACTGCACCATCAATGATGAGGTCATAACTACCAGAAACGCTATCGTCACCAAGGTCAAGAGAAACTTTATCCGTGTCTTCATATTTAACTCCTGCTTCTTTTAGTATAGCTTTAAACACTGCTTCAACGATATCGCCAAGCATCATGTTCATAACAAATGTAGTTGGTAGAGGTATAGCTGCCTCTGGTTTATTCTTGTCATACCAGAGTTGGCAAGTTGGTCTACCTACATTAGACATACGCAGACCAAACTTGTCACGTTTGCTCCCCCCACCGAACTGACGTTTGAGTGCGAAGGCCACGTCAGACGCTACTTGTTTTATGGTATCGTCAGCCATAGATGACTTACCTTTTACAGCGTTTTCCATGTATTGATGTAACGCCAGTTCAGCAGGGTGATTCATTAGGCTACCTCGTCTTCTTCAATGTCAATGATGTCATTTAACTGCATGTCAAAGTCTTCATCATCTTCTACCTTTGAAGATTTCTCTGCCCACTTGTTGATAATATACTCATTATAGTTTTGTAACCATCCCATAAACTCACCAAACAAAAGCTGATCTTCATCGGTGATCTCAATAGAATTAGTGATGTCTAAGGATGGAGATGGTACATAGTAGTCGTTACCACTTGGGATCTTACGCAACTCAGTATTAAGAGTTACATTATGCTGTGGTGGTAAACGCTTCATCTTACCAAGCTGTGTAAAGATACCACCAACAGTCTTAAATGCTTCTTTATTTTCTACTTCCCAAATAAAGTTGCTAGTAGTTTCTTCTACAGGTTTACCATTCTCATCTTTAGGGTTGACTAAATGGATAGCACCAAAGACTACACGTACACGCTTAATAGATTTAATTAAGTCCTTATCCTTTTGAGGCAAGGCGTTGTAGTCCTGTATCCAACCTGCAGGTTTGCCACAGTTGAATCCACCATCATCGTCCTTCAAGTCAATGTTTAAGTTATCAGCCATAACAGTTTTAACATAACGATTGGGTGAGCCACCCTGCCCCATAACAAACTTCTTATACATATAGCGTTGCAGGAACGGACGAATAACAGCAGACTCTGCGTAGTGCGTAGGCCCATCTGGTGTTTCTAACTTGTATGCACCAGCTTTAACTAAAATAGATTCAGCACCAAGGATAGCTTTATGTTCTATACGTAGCCTAGATAGGAACATACCTCTCTTAGCAGTAGTATCGTTAGCCATACCCATAGCTTTAGCCATTTCAGCAAAGTTATTAGTATTTATTGTAGTAAGTTCACTCATATATTTACTCCTTTCACTTGTAAGATGCATAGTTATATCAGGTTATGTCCTTCGTGTCAAGCCAATTCGGACCAATTTTTGCCTCTAAAAGTAGAGGAACATTAAATTCTACACCCCAACGCTGGGTAATTAGGTAAGGCAATGCTTTATTAGTTTCATCTATCACATTGATTACCTGTGACTCTTCATCAGGATGCACGTCAATAACAATACTATCATGCACTGTGTTTACTATACATGATTTCATATTCTGTAGCAAGTCATCTATGTGCAGCAAAGCAATAGGCACTATATCTGCTGTAGCAAATGACTGAACAGGGTAGTTTTTTATTTGTGTAAAGTGTGACACACGACCAGTTACTTTACGCACAACATCAGGAAATGAAAACTCCCTGCCACTTGGCGTGGTAATCTTTTGTGTCTCTATAGCTTCTTTAGCCAGTCTGGAGTGCCATTCTGCGACTCCTCTGTACTTTTGTGTAAAGTGTGTGTAATACTCTGCTTCCGCTGGCGTTCTCCCAAAGCCCGTTGCGCCATAAAGCGGTGCGAACGTGTGAGCCTTCGCAGTCTGGCGATCCGTAGGTTGACCAGCATCGGTAATAACTTTAGCGGTATATGAGTGTACATCAAATCCAGTAGATACTTCATTTATTGCAACCTTGTCCTGTGATAAATAGGCAGCAGTTCTAAACTCAAGCTGTGCAAAGTCAGCTTCCATAATCTTGCCACCAGCAAATCGTGACACAAATACTTTCTTAACAGGAAACGTGCCGCCACGAGGCATGTTCTGCATATTAGGTTCTGCACCAGAGAAACGTCCAGTAGCTGTGCGATGCTGTAGTAGGCGTACATGTAGCTTACCATCCTGCTTAGTGTACATCTGGATACCCTCAATAAAAGAGGATAGATAGGTATCTACAGCAGATAGTCTACGTACCTTATACAAGAAGTCAACAGCATCATCCATACCGTGTTGCTTCGCAGCAGACTCTAATATCTCTAAGTTTTGTTTAGATGTACTAAACCCATTTGCACTTGACCACTTTGGTGATGGTGGCTTGAACTTTAAGCCAGCTACATCTTCACATAGATATAAATTATAACCAGCACCATCACAGTGTGGACACCTGCTATCCCTAGCAAATGGCATACCATTCTTTTTAGTTTTTCTGATATATCCTGTGCCTTTACAAATAACACACTGTTCAGCACTTGTTTTATACAAACGATCTGTATCCTTTTTAATTAGTCTGCGAAATTCTTTATCATCCATGTATGGATCAATAGCATTAATCCAATGCTGTTTGTCTTTAACCTTACGACTATATATAACCCAAGATAATTGCTCTGGGCTGTTCAGATTTATTGGGGTGTCTCCCATCAACTTGCGAACATGGGCTTGTAGGTCATCTATAAGCTGCTTTCTTTCCTGTTCAAATTCTTCACGTACATTTTCTAATGCAGCCTTATCAACAGTAAACCCACGCTGATAGATACGTGCAAGACATACAGCCACCTCATTAGTTAGCACTACAGTATTCAACAGACCAGCATCATCACAACCATGCAAACGCCTTACCTGTTTATCACACAACTGCTGTGTAGCGTTAAGGTCAGCAGATAGATACTCACACAATTCGTTGTAAGGTATATCGCGAGTGCTAAGACCCTTCTTAAAATATTCTTTTAGAGTATCCTGTTTTTTAGTATCTAAATCATAACGCTCTGCACATGCTTCAAGAGACAGCGGCTCTTTGATACCACGCTGTAGCACATACTCTGCAAGCATAGTGTCAAACACAGGGCCATCATACTTGAAACCTGACTCCCACAGCCACATCAAATCATATGCAGCATTGTGACAGATAAGTATGGTAGCTTCATCCAGATACCACTGCACCTGCTTATAGTAATCCTGCTGGTTGGGTACGTCACAATGGTCAAATGGGAAGTGTCGCTCCACACCTTGGTCAGTCAACACACCAATCATAGTCAGTGAGTTCTCTGGCTCAAAGGGATCAAGATGCATCTTACCATCACGCTTTGTGACTGTGTTCTCAATATCAAGTGTTAGTTTCATTTAATTTCTCCTTATGTTCTTCAAGATACTTAACAGCATTTTTAACTGTTGTCAAGTCATCACGAAACCCACCTAGTCCATCGTTGCAATGTTTACATATGTAACCACGAAACGTATTAGTATCGTGACAATGATCTAGCACCCAAGTTCCTAATAACTTTTGTCCATATTTATTTACCTCGTCTATCGTACGTGTGCAGATTGGACACTGATAGCTTGCCTCTTGAGGATATACATTTGTCTTTCTAAGTTCTGCTATGACTTGTCGGTGTCCTTTCTGACATGACTTGCATGTTCTTTTTATTTCTGCCTCACCTGTTTTTGTGTATGACATCTGTTGAAAATTTTGTATTGGTTGTCTTATGTCACACTTTATGCAGACAAGACCATCCTCACACAGATCTTCAATAGTGTTATCGTTAAAGAAATCTAACTGGTTCAACCTTCATACCTCGCGTTAAGATAGTTAAGCTCACAGTTAACCATGCCATGCCAGCCATTAAGTTTGTTCTTAACAATGTTAACATGTCGTAGGGGGCTTTCTTCTTCCTGTCCCTCAACAGATGGTGACTTACCAATCAGTATCATTAAGTCTGCCTCTGCTGCTTTACCAGTGCGACTACCTTCCATCATGCTCTGGTTTAGCTGCGCACGACCCTCTGCATCTGCAGATAGCTGTGACATGTAGAATACAGCACAGTCATAGGTCTTAGCAATCTGCCTTGCATAGATAGCACAAGCCTTGAGTGCTTCATCTGGCCTTGAATAATTGCCACCTGCACTAAACTTATCACCCATATCTAACACAAGTATATCAGGATTATAAGACTTGCAAACAGATTCAACCCAAGCCATGTCCCTACCCTGACATTCTTTGATACGAATGTTTTGTGATATAGGGTAATACTTAGCAGATGCTTTGGCAAAGTCCTTGCTTATCTCATGGCGAGACATACCTGATGCAGCATTAAGATATCTCTCTGCCACACGCTTGCCAGACTCTTCGTTACACAAGATAATGCACTGCGCACCCTGATGTGCAAAGCCACCCGGAGCAGCAATCAAGCTGGCATGAAAAGATGTCTTGCCCACATTGGGTCTAGCACCTACCTCAATCAAGTGTCCACCACTCACACCCTCTATCTTACGCACGACAGATGGTATGTTAAACTTCCACTTGGCCTCAAGCTCTGCTGCAGCCATGATGCTTTCAATGCTGATATCTTCCCACTCAATATTCATGTTGGGTATGAAGTCATCACCATACTGCTCAAGTAGATTACGCAAACGCTCTAGCGTAGACGCATCACCATTGACCATATCAAATCCTATGTTGGCAACATCCTCGCCTACAACCTGCTGGAATAGTTTTGATAACACCTCTTGTGCTACATCACTACCCATTGGCTCTTCACGTTTGATCGTAGCAAACATAGATGCATAGCCCTGCTTCTGTGCAGTGGTTAGCGTAGGATTGTTAGACATAAACAGAGCCTCAACCTCATCGGGTGTGACAGTGCGCTCGTACCTGTCCATAGCTGTGTCAATAGCTTCTTTAATCTTACGTGCATCCTTGCTGAACAAACGTGGTGGGCATTTGCTACCACGATGGTCATCGTAGAATGACTTGTCCATCAGACTTCTAATTATTGATAATTCCATTTAGCTTCTCCATATCTGTCGGGTTACGATATTTAAGATCATCATTCAAACGTAGTACACGAACATCGTTTACATGACCACGTAATTCTTTAGCCATTTGTAGCGTCTTAGGTAGTGCATCGGGGTCTAACGCTATAACTGCTGTTGAGAACTGTGCAAGATACCCTTTATGCACTTCCTGTAAAGAGGTGCCAAGAAGCGCAACCCCGACAAAGGAACCGTAACCAACAACGGCTGCACTCACACAGTCCTCAACAACTACTGCGACTTTACCACAACCATACACATATGGCAAGCCACTTTTTCCATATCTTTTCCATTTTGGTAAACGCTTGCCCAATGCTCGCCCTATAGCATCTACAAGTCTACCGTTGTGTGATATGGGGAACACAACTCTATCTTCTTTCACATCATATAACACACCCAACTCATCTGGGTCAAGCTGATAGCTACAACAAAACTGTAACACATCATTTGTTTTTCCATGTGGTACAATGTAATCAGGCAATTTAAATTCTTCTTCAGCAAACTGCTGCACATTACCCATGCTAGCACGTATATCATCTACAGTTAAATGCACACGATTACCACCACGAACATTACAAGATACTTTGTAGCAGTTCCATACAAGACTACCAAGATTGTTAGTCACAGTAAAAGTATTCTTACCACCACAGTTAGGACAATCCATTCTTTTAGTTTGTCCATTAGACAAATCTAAATCAGTTATAATGTTATATATATTATTCATTATATACACTCTCCTTGTTGGCAGTTAACTGCTTTTACCATGTATTTTACGTGCTGTCAATGCATTATTTGCACTTGCATACGTATTTTTCATGTATGGTTTTACTGACTGTGGGTTACTATGTCCTGTAACCGACATGATTTGTCCCATAGGAACGCCAGCTTCAACCATTTGTGTTGTACCTGTCCTGCGTAAATCCATCAGGCGTAGTTCATCAGACAGCCCAGCTTCGCGCATGACAAGCCTTCCGGCTTGGCCTAGTCTATCTATACCGTAGGGATGGTAGACCCCGTGTACGGGCTTTATTCGGGGCGCAACGTACTGTTGAAAGCCAAACTCTTGCTCCTGTTGTGTCAGCATCTCAAGCAGATCATCTTGTATAGGTAAAGTTACCTCTGCCCTACGCTTAGACTGCTGAAGATGCAGCTTACGCTCTTCAAAATCTATATTATCCCATGTCAACATACGCATATCACCTAGACGTTGACACCATTCGTATGCCATGTGAACTATCAATCCGATACTGCGCCATTCAAACTTAGAATAAGCAGTGTCAAGAAATTGACGGACATCTTCGTCTGTCCACACTACCTTTCGTTGTGGTGGTGTTTTACGTTTGATGTTTGCAAATGGATTTATGTGTGTATATTCCATTTCAATAGCGTAACGAAACACAATGGATGATACAGTGCAGACATGGTTGGCGAGACTGATGCCTCGCACAACCCAACCTTCATATGCGTGTTTGGCTTGCTTGCTTGTGAGTTCACAAAAATTCACAGAGCCAAAATCATCCAGCATTACACTAAGAAAGTATTGATAGTCTTTCTTAGTTCTGCTTCGTAACATCTTGAAATCATTAGAATTATAGTACTTATCCACAAGATGTTTTACCGTCTTCATCTACGTTCTCCTATATGTTTTAGTTCTCTCGTCATACTCTTCAAACAATGCGTCCCAGCCAACACCCAAACCAACTGGATGTACGTTGCGTTGTACTTTATCCAGCAAGGCATTGATGGCTAAGTTTATGTCAGGTGCTTGCACTTTGCAGCGCAAGTACCCTTCCATGTTTCGCATCCTAAATGTTATGCGAAAAGTTTTCATGCTGCAATCAACTCCTTGAATGGCTTGCTGTCAATCCATTGGGACACCTTGCTCTCACGCTGGAACATGGACACTGCGTTAGTATCCTTGCCAGTGTTACGCAGGGTGAAACCATTGCGATCATCAGCATAGCTTGCATAGTTAGTGAACGCAGAGTACAAAGCCCAGACATTCTGACCACGAACTGATGCCTCTTGGTTGTACAAGTTAAGCATCTTTTCTGAAGTGCGATCAGACTTAAGCAAAGTTTCAAGCATAGACTTAACGTCACCGACATACAGTGGCTTGTTAGCCCAGCCTTGTAGACGCTCTGACTGTGCATAGAATGACTGCGTAGATTCACGCAGGTCACGAATGAACCTAGCCATGCTAAAGTTGGCAGAGTTCTTACGCCGTACCTTGTCATGCTCACCACGAATCATACCATTGGTGCAGAAGAAATCTATAGCACCAAAGTATGTCTGGTTGGAACAGCTACCATCAATACCATGTAAAGCAATGATACGCTGTGCAATGGTAGTGCTGTGCTTGTCTGTCTCAATACGCGCAGTAACATTAGGCAGGGTCATGTCAAGCATAGCCCATGCGTTCTGTCGGGCAATTTTCCACTTCATGTTCATGCCCTCGCACTCTGCATCACCAAGGTTCTCTGTGATGGTGTCATGCACACCCTCAAAGAAATCAGTGTGGCTGGCACAGTTGAACGTGTCACCCACCACACCAATGTAGTCACCAGTGTTACCGTTGATGACATACTTCTTGTCCTTCACCTTGGTAGGCTCAAACACTGGGTCAAAGTTTAGGCTTTCTGGAATCATTGTATTCATTGGAATATCAAATGGCATATCTATTCTCCTTTCTTGTTGTTATCATCAGCAAGCACCCAATCTGCATAATGCATCGGTCTGCCCTCATCATCTTCCTTTGGTACAAACTTTAGCACTCTGTGCATGAGGCACTCAATTTTTTCTAGCTTACGTACATCAGACATCCATAAATCACTACACTCATGTAATGTCTGAACTATGCTCTTTAAGGCATTGTAAGCCCTGAGAAATTCAAGTCTCTCTTCATGTGTTATATTCATTCTATCGTCTCCTTTCATCTCAACTGACGATTATCTTGTGTGAGTTGTACCACACAAAAAAATATTTGTCTATAAAATAATTGCTGCCAGTATGGGTGCAACAATAAATATAAATAGCACTGCTTCCATCTCCACTCCTCTCAAAACTTAGTCACTAAAGTGACACCCTCTTTGTCTAATTGTCTCATAGCCATGTATTCTTTGTGCTTGGCATCTATCAAGGCTTGGTCTGCCTCTTCAAATACTAAGTCACCAAACTCACGCATGAGCCTACGCTTTTCATCTGCTACATGCAACAGTCGTTTATCACTGGCTTTGTCTGGGTATATTGGGTCTATATACATCATCATCACTCCTTTCTACGCAAAAGCATTGCTGTTCTGGATACTCAAAACTACGTATAGTAGATTCGTAGTGGCACTGTGACATCCACATATGTCCTGACCACACCTCTAGTTCTACGGTATAGGTATTGATTGTGCCTAAACAGGCAAGCACTACTGTTATGCTATTCATCCTATTATCCTTTCTATGATACCAGCTATGGCATGATAACCTGCCCAGCCTAAAAATGCAAAGATGCAAAAGAACAAGAACATTTCAATGCCATCATGCGTGAGGTAATAATATTTCACCTTGTGCCAATACTTATTCATGCTCACCCCCATTGCCTCTGCCAAGCCCACCAAAATACTGTGGCTTGCGCTTGGCTGTTTCAAATACACCTGCCGTAATGAACACACCAGCTATAAGCAAGGCGTGTGCTACTGCACTGATACCAAACACAGTGACAGAGCCGACAGACATTCCAAAGATAATACACCACATCCATGCTAGTATCTGCATGACCATATGCCGTGTATTTGTATCAGGTATGTAGGACAGCGGATTATACCTACTGTCCATAATTAGTTTGTATGTGTTACGCATTGTCATCAATCTCCTCTTCATACAGACGTAGACAGGCTTCTAGATGTTCCCAGTAGTAATATTCATCCGCATCATAGAGTATACCGTCAATCTCAATCATCATCATTCTCCTTTACAAATAGTTCATGTGGTATCTTGTCCCACTCCTCACGCCTGATGCGCCACTTGTCATGCTGAATAGGTGTGCAAAAGCGTACCCACTTTCTGCCCACCACTACCCAGACAAGGCGTGTGCCACATACTGGATAGCGTGTGTCGTATAGGTCACAACGATATAGCTGGGCGTTAGCCCACGTTGCCTCTGTCGGTTTTTGTACCATGTGTTCAGCTTGATATTTCATAAGCATATCATCCCTTAGTTTTGCTGTTTCAGTAAGGTTTAACGATTTCATAATGATCTCCTTCACAATGACCATACCAGCCCTCTTCCCATTCATGTAGTTTGTATGGATAGTCGTAGGGTTGCATCTCATTTACCAGTGCCAGCATTTCTTTTATGGTCATGTCAAATAGTTTACCTGTGTGTATCTCACACACAACTATTATTTGATTTGGGTCAGTCATAATTGCACCTTTCCATTCTCATTTAATAATACAGATTGCACATTAACACGATAGCCCAGCTCACGCAGCTCACGCGCTTTTTCTGTTGCTACATAAAGCGAGTGTGTCGCATGATGACACGTCCATCCCTCACCTCTATCATGTGTATAATTAATCAAGAATACTTCGTTCATATCATCCATCCTTGTACAGTTTATATATTATATAACATATTCCTACCACACATACAAGCAGATAACCGCCAATAAATACATCATCCCACGGCATCTGATTGTATATGCACAGTGCTGTCAGGCACTTAGTCATGGTCAGCCCAGCGTTTCTTAGCTAGTTCAACTGCTGCATTGTGCAGTTGGTCTTCAGTCATATATGCTCTCCAGCTTTGATGCTGTTTTACCAACTGCTCATATGCCTCATCGTACAGTTGCTCTAAGATTGCTTCGTTATAAATGTTACTCATTATGGGTATCTCCTTTTTAAGTGTGTAGCTACAGCATAATCAGCACTTTCATCTTTGTCAAACCAATAATCTAACATGACAAATTTTTGACGCTTGGCATTGGCACGTTCTATCTCTGCACTTGTCATGCGTTTTTTATTTACTCTTTTGGTACGAAACTTCGTTGTCCTTACTCGCATTTTTTTTATCCTTTTTTCTATTGTACTGTTTTTTGTTTGGCACAATTTGTGTTGCAGTTCTGCGCCTGTTCTGTGCCATGATACGGGCTACAGGGTTGATGGGTCTAATTGTCACCATGTTATTTTCTTTCTAAGTTATATGCCACAATGCCCCAGCCTACGACTAGACACCATGCACTGCATCCAAACAGTGTCCATGATAGCCACGACATAGAGCCTACACCATGTATTGATAACATGGCAAGCCCAAAAAATATGCAAGCCATTAGCATACCAATCAAGAATAAATCTAGCATCTCAAATTTTTTCATCAGTCTATCTCCCAATCTCTCAGAATGTTGATAGAAAAACCGCCCACTACTTTCAGCTTTTTCACTTGTGTTGCGTTCAGGCACTTTTGTTGCATCAATTCATTCACAATGCACCTGCTTTGCCTGTCTTGTGGATAGTATCTGGCTGTCCCATAGACATCCTTTACGCTAAAGTTTAATAAATTTTCCATTGTCTCACCTCATACTGTAAATTCTAGCTGATATTCATTTACCCTAGACCAATCATCATCGGTCAATCTGTCAATCTGTTTATCTGTTAACAGATGAAATATATTGTAAAGATTTACAACGTCACCATCGGCGTTGCGTTCTAATTGTCTAAACTCTTTTGCTTTCATAATGTTTGCCTCTCAGCTTGTGTTAATTCATACCACCTATTGGCAGCACCTATTATCATGTTGGTATATTTGATAGCATACCCAGTGCCAGCAGTCAAGTCACCCCTAGTGATTAGATGTTTGTGCATATGCTCTATGCTGTCCCAGTTATCCAATAACCGTTTGCACAATGCGTCAAATTCATCATCTGTCAATACCTGCTTATCTTCCTTGTAGTATAGATAGCTACTCATTAGATAGTAAGGCACAAGCCTATTGATAGATAGGTTTTCAATTAGTGTGGTTGCGCTATTCATATTATCACCTCTATAAATTGTTAAGCCATTTCTTGTGAAGGCTGGCTAAACCTACTGGCATTTTTAGTTTATAGTCGCTTGCCAGCTTAACCGCGTTTATACTCGCCCGACTATTCTATTATGTAATATTGTGTATTCTGCGCCATGTCACCCATGTGATAGCTTGCAATTCAAACGCTTTGAGTGCGCGACCATTAACACGGGTACGCTTACAGGCTTGCACATATTGCGCTTGTAACTCACGATATTCTTTTACGCCTATGTTGGTTTTGTCATCTGTCAAACCTACACGCTCACCATAAGCGATATTACGTGCATGTCCATCTATCGTGCAAGTGTCATCACCCATGATGTTACGATAAAATGAGACAATCTTTTGCCCATTCAAGATATCAATAACACCGCTATGATTAGGCATAGCTTCTAATATAGACCATGCCTTGCGTTTCATAGTGTGATATGTAGACACTTTCACGCTGTCTATGTCATCACCATTAATAAACGCTTGGCATAAATCCCGTGCGTTTATAATGTTTCTGTCCCATTTATTGTTAGGCGATAGAGCCGCACAAACACCCGTCACGATATGCAACGGTATGTCTAGGTCTAGTGATATGCGATTGCATTCAGATAGCGCGTTGGCATACCATACGATACCGTCACGCTTTTCTTCTGGCGTTGCCATTTTGTAAACGGCTAAGATATTTTCTACTGACATGATTCACCTCTATTGTTGGTTGATAGTGTAGTTATGGGGTGCAATGCACCACAATAGCACATTGCACCATAACGCTATGCTGCATCACGTTTTGCTTCAAACATGATCGCACGTTCCTTTTCAATTAATTCACTGATAATAGGCTTGGCATTTACCGTTGTAATAGGTACAAACTGGCCTTGCTTATTGCGTGATACTGATAAGAAACCGTTGTTTTGTGTTACAATCATTTTAAAATCTCCTAGATTGTTGGTTAAGTTATGGGTATGACATTACACCCCATAATTACACTAGTCAATAATAAAATACGGGCTGGACATATGGCATCATTTTAAAAATGTATATCCCACCCGTATTTTTGCACCGGAACACCTTTTGACTATGTAACTCAATCATAGTTCTATAGCCCCACCTTTCAGAGACATTGGTCACCCACGGCATAAGATTTACGCTAAAAGCCACTTACGCTTGAGGCTTGCCATATAGGCCACGGGTAGTACCCGTGTAGTTAAGAGCTTCGCTTTGTGGCTAAGTTGGCTATCTTGTCGTTGGCACGATTCAAGATTAAGAGACAGTGTTTATTCTTTTTGTTTTTGTATTCTACCGTCTTATTGTCTCAATAGCTTTCTAGTATTTGCCTATCCGCTCTAATGTGTTTTATTCTCTGAAACTGTACCCTCGCCCGTTGGCTCTATCGGTCTTTGTTTCTGCTAGGCATCTTGTCGCTACCCGTAGGGCTTGTCGCTAATGCTTTGCTTTGTTCGCTTCAGTCTCTAAACACTAGCATCAAATGATTGATAAAGTAAACCCCCAACTAACATATTGATTTATAAAGATAAAATAGCATTGAGTAAAATAAGCTATTGATTTTATTAAATAATTATTTTTAAAAAAATTAAAAAAGATAAAAATTTTTTTTTGTATTATATAAGTGACCGTATTTTTTTAGGGGGTATATGCTCCGCCTCTCCAACGGATACCTATTTCGTGAAATCAGATAATTAAGCATATTTATTTTAGCCTCTACTGATACCATAACAGTCTATATTCACACCATATGCCCCATATTTACCCACAAAAACAATGGTTTATCACCACAATGACTAGGTTTTATTGGTTTTTTTATTTATAAAGCAATGATATCTATATTTTTTAGGCTGATAGTAGGGCTGGGCGGTAGCCACTGGGGGGTATACCGTAGCGGTATATGTATAAATACACAGATCAGAAAAATTAAGTGTTAACCACAAGTTAAACTGACAAT
>VTLG01016401.1_pt1 | contig 32293 bp, 51 predicted proteins | sample 4694571 | NCBI WGS metagenome assembly VTLG01 (sample SAMN12604809, study PRJNA352737) | marine metagenome | biome: ENVO:00000447; feature: ENVO:00000209|ENVO:00000569|ENVO:01000036; material: ENVO:00002151; isolation source: viral sequences binned using virsorter ...
AAGTCCATTGTGTATCGTTTGACATAAATTCATTCCTTTATGCAACTCCTAATGAAAATTGACTTTCATAAATTGAAAAATTCGCACTTCTTAAATATCCTGTTGGAGTTAGCCAACCCACATTAGCTGAACCACCACTTCCTGTGCCATAAGCAGAAGTGTCTGCATATGTAATATTTGCAGAAGTTATTTGAGCCGTAAGCCTTACATTTTTACCTGAAGTTGAGCCTTCACCCACATACCTCAAGGTGTTACTTACCCCATAGCCATATGACCCAAGATTTGTAGTTAATCCTGTAATTGTTTGCTTTAATGCTCCTCCATAATAAAGTTTGACAGTTAAGGTGACATTATTTGCCGTAATCCCTGTAGCAGGTGCTCCTGTTCCTGAATAAGTGTTATCTGCCACAAATGCTCCTGCAACTATTCCGACTGCTGAAACATTACTTGATGCTGTATAAGTAGCGTTATATAAATCAACTTCTGATTTTGCCATTCCTGCATCACTTGGTGGTGAGCCAATGCAAGTTAACAGACTAGATGATTGAATCGTATTTGTACCTGAACCTCCACTAACTGTTAGTGTATGAGAATGATTCCCTGCTGATGCAGTTGTAGCACCACTTCCTAAAGTTCTTAATGAAGCAGTTCCTGCTGAAGCATCTGCCGTTGTTAAATCAATAGCACTAGAGCCGTTGTAATAAAGAACGGCAGTTCCATTCCTTTGCATTACACCTGTTGAACTTGGGTTAGCTGATTGGTCAGCAAAGCCCATGCTAGTAATACTGCTAAAACTAACTCCTGTTAAGGTGCTAGAACCATCACCTGCTCCACCTGAATGGGCATGAGTTGATAATGCAAGCATATTATCTCGAATTTGCTCATTTAATGAGCCACTTCCTGATGCATTAATAATTGCCCCATCTACCCAAGTTACTGGTGCAGTCCAAGCCATATTAGATACTCCAACCTGTTAATTTAGAATCGCCGTCATTTTTTGCTGTAGTGAATTTAGTATTTAAATTTAGTCCATCTACATTAGTGTTAAGTATTATTTTTCCTTTGTAATCAGCAGATACAGATATAAATTCTGTTGAACTTAAAGCAGAAACTTCAGAAGAAAACAAAGTGTTTCTAATGTAATCTGCTACTGTATTTATTTGTGATTCTGTTTTATCTGCCATTATGAGTGTGTATGATTCCCTGCACTTGCTTGACTTGCCCCTGTTCCCAATGACCTTCGGCTTCCATAAGTTGCATCATCTGCAACCATAGAAGTAACTACTGTTCCATTGTAATAATACAATGTATTGCCGTTTCTTTTAAATGCTCCTGTAGAATCAGGTACTGCTCCACCATCTACAAATGTAGCATTAGCTTGACTTGCTAAGACTATAGCCATTGAAAGAGTGTTTCCACCATTGCCTGCACTACCATCATGATTGTGAGTAGATAAATGGTTAAAATTGTCACGAACATAAGTATTAAGTAATGATGCTGTGACCATTGTTTCCGACCATGTATTTGGTGATGCCCAAGCCATTTCTAACTCCTAATAAGCAGGAACAGTTGATTCTCCTAATTTACCTATGCCTAATTCCCAAAATTGACTAAAGCCACCTTCAGCAGGACTCATCACAAATGTTACCATATGCCGAGTTCCCCCACGACTAACATGATGTTTTATTTCTTCAATAAAAAAATCTGAGTTAATCCCCAAGTTGGCATTGGAAGTTGCTGTGATAGTAATTTTATCCGAAACTTCCCTATTAATTGCTTGACTCATAGAAGAAGCATTAGCATTTGCCGAAAATGTCATAGTTAAATAATTAATTGGACTAGAAAAAACTTGCTTATGGTAGTTTGCCCATCTTTGAGCTTCAAAAACATTAGGAAAAAATGGAGTAGATGCCGTATATGACCTTTCGCCATAAGCTGTTACTGAATCACTATCTACAGCTTCTACGTCAATAAAATCTGTTTGTAATAAAGCTGTTCCCCTTGCTTGTAACTTGGAAACATAAAGTGTTGCAGTTGGGTGAGTGTTTGTTAGGATAATTTTCATTCTATTAGCTTGCTTATCTGCCGTTGGTGCAGACACAGTTAAGTAAGAATTCATGTTTCCTGATGTGCCACTAATAGTAGTGTCTGCTGTAAAGTCAGTATTAACTACAGGAGTTGTCCAAGATTCAATTGCTACTCCTCCTGATTGCGTAGTTCCATTAGGGTATCTTGCATAAACTTCTTTAGTTTCATTTGGAACTAAAGCAATACTATTACTATTTGTGCCGTTTTCTGCACTTGTCCATACTGTTGCTATAGTTTGAGTTGAGTAAAACCTTACTGAGGCTCTAATTGTATTAACAATTGCTTGTAATGGGTCTTCTTGCTCAATGCTCAAGTAAGATATTGATGCTCCACCTGCATCTGAAAAAGTTCCTAAAGATGTTTTGTCTGTTCTAGCAAGCCTGTTTTCAAAAGCTATTTTGCCATCAAAAGTTTCTTTAATAAAACCACCTTCAGTTTCTTCTACTAACCTTAACGCATCTATAGTCCTACGACTATCAAACCAATACTTAGGAATTACAGTGTTGCCTGTATCAATATCCCTTTCGGTTGCCGACCAACCTACTGCATCTAGAATGGCATTAACTGCTTGCGAAGTATAGATATTAGTATTAATTGAACCTTTGGGAACAAATTGGTTTATATAACCTAAAGGACCAACTGCTACTAATTCTGCTTCATCTAATGTTTGGGAAATTGGTTGAGGACTAAGTGACTCTAGCCTTCCTGTAAACATTGGGTTTTCATCAAAAGTGATTGGAAAAGTTGCAGGGAAAACTGCACTATTAGTTGTGAATTTTACAGGTTTTGAAGGTTTGATATTGCCTGTTAAAGCACTTGAAGTATTACTAGGGGAATATTTGCCTGACTCATTATTGAGCCTAACTTTTAGAACGCCTGCTGTTGAGTTCCCTTCCATAGTAGAAGCAAAGTCTCTACCTCTTCGGAATTGAACTGACAATACATCTGAGGTAATGTCATCATGAGTGCCTGTGAAATTGCCGTTGTTATCCCAATCAACTAGGATTTTGTACGCTTGAGTTACCATTTAGTTCCTTTTGCTCGGATTCAACCAATAATTCATCTCGTTGCCTTTCAGCACAGATTCGCCTTAATTGCTCACTAGCCAAAGGGTTTATTTCACAAAGTTTAGTAATATCTGCTTCGGTAATATTCGTATCCATGTTTTCTCCTATAATGGGGGGCTAGCTACATAATCAGAGTTGTTTGCCCAAGTTGTTCCATCAAAAGTGTATTTATGAGGAGTCCAATCTTCAGGGAAAGTAACTCCCTCGTAAAGTTTAGTATTTGCAGAACTACAGTCTGCAAGAATTATTGTTGGAGGATAACCAATAGTCACTTGACTATCATCAATGAAAACTGGTTTATAATCTTCAAGTTTATATATTGAAACATTGTCTCTAGTTAAAGTTTTCAAGTCACACTTCCTTGAGTAATTAGTAATTCTGTAGCAGATACAGCACGACCAACTTCTCTTCCTGAAGTTACTGCCGTTGTAATTGTGGCATCATTTTTAAGGTAATATCTAGAACCGACTGTTAAACCTGATTGCCCACTATTTACTGAACCGACAATATCAATAGTTCCTGACGCTCCATCACCTATTGCTCCTTGAGCAACTCCAATCCAATCAGGAGTATTTGTAGTAACTACTCTATCAACTACGATTCCATACCCATGTTCACTATCACCATAGTCAGCGTAGGTAATAACAACATTTTCTGATGTACTGTCGTAACAAGTTCCTGACTCGTCAATTCTGTCACTTTCAAAGACTGTTGCAGAACTGAAACTTATAGATGTTCCACTAACTGTTCCAAATATTATTGTTCCATATTGACTGTTTCCAACATCTTCAAATGTAATTGCAACTGTGCCTGATGCAACATCAAAGGTTGAGGATTTATAGGCTACTTCTGCTGACTCAAACACAACTGCCGTTCCGAATGATATTGCAGTTCCACTAACAGTACCGACTATTGCTGTTCCATAACTACTGTTCCCATCATCAGTATATGTAATCACCACCTTATTATTAGAAGAGTCAAAAGCACAGCTAGTGTAAGTTGTTGTGGCAGACTCAAAAGTTACAGGAGTTCCAAATGTAATATCAGTTCCACTTACTGTTCCCACACAAGCCTTCCCATAATTACTATCTTGGTCGTCTCTGTAGGCAACAACAACTTTGTTTAAATTAGAATCAAAACAAGTAGAAACATGGCTAGCTTCACCACCTTCAAATTCAGCTTCAGCCCCCCATGTTACGTCAGTTCCACTGACAGTCCCTACAAAAGAAATTCCATCTCCATTAGATTTTTTCATGACTACAACAGCTTTATTTAAATTTGAATCAAATGTAAGACTTTCTGATGACATTGTTCCATTATCAGAAGTAACTTGTTGAGTAGAGCCAAAACTAATTGAAGTACCACTCACTGTTCCTACTGCCGAATATATTCCTGTTGAGCCTGATGCCCTTCTCCACACAAGAACCATTTTTCCTGCGTTACTATCAAAAGTAATATTTGTGTAATATATATATTGAAATGCGTCAAAAGTTACAGGAGTTCCCCAAGTAATCGTTGTTCCTGAGACAGTTCCAACGCAAGCCTTACCTCTATAAACATCACCTTGGTCTTGATATGTAACCACAACTCTATTGTTTGTACTATCGTAAGCACAAGAAATTTCATGTGCCCCTCCTGCTTCAAATTCAGCAGATGTTCCAACTGTAGTTGAACTACTCACAACCACATTTGCTTTAGAGACTGTTCCGTTAACATTAATCGAAACCATATCTCCATTTGCTAAAGCACCTGACGCTGTTCTAGTAATTGAAGCTGATGAACTTGCAGGAGTTGCCCAAGAAGGCACTCCACTAGCTAAAGTCAAAACTTGAGTGTCGCTACCTTTAGCCAATCTTATGTAGTTTGTTCCATTTGAATAAAGAATGTCACCACTAGCGTCAGAACCTACTGCGAATCCTGCTGAAAAAGTAACCTTACCTCCATCAGCAATGGTCATTGAGTTATCACCATCTGTGTAACCTATGTTGGCAGTTTGCAATTCTCCCCCAACACTTACGTCACTAACAAAAATAGCTTTACCTGCTTCTGAGCCATCAAAAGTTACTGCCGTAACAGGTGAACCGTTATCATCAACTTTTATTATTACATCAGCATCATTAGCTTGTGCATCAATAGTTATATTGCCAACAGTAGTTGCAAAGTTAACTGCCCCATCACCTGTAGCAATATCATCAGCTTTTATAGTTACAGTGCTAGTTGCCCATGATGGAATACCACTTGCTAAAGTTAGCACTTGTCCATCTGTGCCTTTAGCTAGTCGACTTAATTGAGTTGCAGAAGATGCATAAATAATATCTCCTGTAGCTTGACTATCAAGCACATGAGTGCCAACAGCTTCCCACTCCGACTGAGTTAAAGAAGTTCCTACCGACCCATGTTTAAACTCATTTGCCATAATTACGCTCCATCAAATTCAACTGTTCTTTTAGGGGCAAATCCATTGTAGCCACCATTATTTAAACCTCTATTTACAGATGTTGCAATTGCTTCATCAAAATCATCAAACCCATAATTGTTCCCATACATCTCAACTGTCACATTATTTATGATAGCACCTGTTCCCAAGAAGTCACCTGCTTGTTGTCCAATATTAGCATCAGTCAGCATTCTGCCTGTTGCTTCATGAGTCCTAAAAGAGTTTTGCCGTATTTCGTCCATTTGAAGCCCTCTAAAAAAATCTCCTCCAAACCTGTCAGGCAACTTGGCTAACAAACCCAATACTGAATTTATTGCTCTTATTATGACGTTAAGCCCATCAACAATAAAACGCATTACTGAATAAAATGCTTCTTTTATAGGATTAGGTAACAAAGAAAACAAATAAGAAAATATATTTATAAATTCAATTAATAATTGACCTATTGATTCTACTAACCCTTGAGCCAAAGTGTATAAACCTTTCATCATTCGCACAAAATTTTCTTTTATGCCGTCCCAATCAAAAGACAAAATATCCATTAATAAATGATAAAGCCCTAAACCAAACTCCTTCGCTCCTTCCACCATCTTCTTAACCCCTCCCTCCCAAATATTTTTCAACCCTTCAACAAATTTGTCAAAATGTTGGACTATCAATGCTGTTACTGCGATAACAGCCAAAACAACAATTGCGACTAACAAAAGGGGTGCTCCTACTATCGCACCAATCGCTATCCCAACACCGACAGCAACCACTTTCACAACAGCTAATGCTATTGAAGCAAATTTTGCAATCGCCAAAAAGGACATGGCTAATGTTCCGACCACTGCTAATACAGGACCTAAAACTTCTAATAATTGATTGTATGGGGCAAGGCTAATTTGTAATCTATTAGTCATTTCTTTTAAACTTTCAGCCAATGTGTCTGTTCCTTCAGTCAAGTCTTCAACTGCACCATGTGAATCACCTAATGCTGAAGACATTGCAGTTAATTCAGGGATAACCCCATCTCGAATAGCGAAAGTTATTCTTTGAGCACCTTCTGAGCCAAAAGTATCGGTAGCTATATTCATTCCTTCTGTAAAGGTTGTAGCATCTCGAACAGCCACAATGACATCATTCATACCAACCTTTAAGTCTTCAATTCCTGATTCAGACATTCTTCGCATACTTGCGTTTAATGCAGGCATAATCCTACTTAAACTAATACCTGCACCTTCCATTGAACTCATAAAAGCAAGTGTTGAGTCGAAATCCATATTTAAGTTTGAAAATATAGGACCAAACTCTTGCATACGTTGAGAGAGCCTGCCCATGCCTACACCTGTATCTTGGGAAGCCCTAAGAAATTTATCCATAGTAGTTCTAGATTCAGTTGATGCAATCCCAAAAGCGTCCATTGCATCTGCCGTTTGTTTAAGCATAGGCTCTAATTCAACGCCTGTAATTCTTGATAAATCCAAAAACATTCGAGTGGTTTCTTGTAAATCAGTACCTGTTAACCCTAATTCAGTAGAAACAGCACCAACGGCATTAGCCACATCTCTCATGTCTTGAGGAACTGTGCCTGCTACTTTTCTAAAGGAATCAGCTAAAGCGTCTAATTGTTCTCCTTGAAAACCTGTTTGAGCAACTAAATTTCGATTGGCTTCTGTTATTTTAGTTGCAAGAAGTGATATGCCTGCTCCCATAGCAGTCATAGCAAGTCCGATTGCCCTTGCTTTTTGACCGATTTGGTCAAAGGATTTTGCTGTAGCTTGAGCCCCTGTTGTTTTAACTGCTATATTAACTACATTACCTGCCATGAGGCATTTGTCTCCTGATTTCCGACTTCTGTTTTTCTATTTGTTCTTGAGTGTCATCAGCTAATATTACAGCGTGAACCATTTTTAACACTGATGCATTTTCTTTTAAAATAGCAGAGGGTAACTGTCCATACCTTTGACACAAACCATCAATCAATTCAGCTTGAGCCAAAAATAATGGCTTTACTATTTCGTTACCATCTCTATCTGTTCCACCTTTGACCGACAACCATCTATTGATGTCAGTCTCTAGGCTTCCCCCACAGTAGTTAACTCTTCAGTCCAAGCAGTAATAATTGCCCCTGCCACATTAGGGGGCAAGGTTAAAAACCCTGAACCACAAGCACTAATGGCAGTACCATCTTCATCTTCTAAATTCCAATTGACTAAAATGTCTTCTCCGAATTTAGTGTAGACCCCTGCGTTACCATCAGGAGTTGCAGACTCAGCCATAGACTGTATTTCTAAAAATGTTTGTAAATCAACATCTAACTTACATTCCATTTCTAAACCTGCATACTCATGATTGTCAGGAAAAGTTATCTTTGCTGTTCTTCGCTCTAACTTAAATCCCATTTTCTATCCTTATACTGTTGACCAAGCAGGTGCAGTTCCACTATTTAAGCTAAGTCCTGCTGTTACTCCAAGTGAACCATCTGTTCCCCTTGAAATATTATACTCGGTAACATTAGCTTCAAATTCTAATTTAGGATTTCCACCTGAGTTACCACCGATACAATAAGTTACTGTTCTGCTTCCTGTAGGAGTTTTAAATACATCATGTATTTTATTTGATGCAGAATCAAAAACCCCTGTAATTGAAACAGTACAATCCCTAAGACCGATTATTCGTTCTATGGCTGATTTACTTAATGTAGTCACATCAAGTAGGTTCTGAGGTTGACCTATTTCAAGACTAATAACATTGTCTGAAATATCCCTTGCAGACCCACTTGAATCATCTACTGCTAAATAATCGCCTAACCCTGATTGTTTTGCCATAATTGACCTCCTTTATAGTCTTGCAAAAGCTACGGCTATTTGTGCGTTTGAGAAAGTTCCTGTTGTGACAACTCTCACATATCTATTAACTGTACCTGAAGCTGAACCCCTTTCGGCAGTATCAACGCCTGAAGTACCTGTACTAGTAAAAGTAATTAAATCTGCATATGACACATTATCTGCTGAGTGTTGTATTTTCACAACAACTGTGCCTGATGCCAAAGCAAACCAATGACAATATCCTGATGCCCCATTTGAAGATGAAGCCCCATTATCTATAGCAGTACCATTAGTTGCTGAACCATGAGTATCATCAAAGGCTGTAAGCATTTCTGCAAACTCAGGTTTAATACCTTCGGTTGAAGCGAATGAAGCAGTTACACCTATAGCTGAACCACTTGCCCTGCTTATATTGTATTCAGCTTCTTTAGAGACTAGCCCTAATGCTTCTGAGCCAACTGATGAACCCATTGGGATAGTTACTATTTGGTCTGCTGTTGGTAAGTTTCCACTATTACTTGAAAAAACAGAATGGATTGCTCCTGTAGCATTATCAAAGAATCCATTAACAGTTACAGTTCCATCAACTAATCCTACTATTCTGCTAGGGGCATTTTGATTCAAAGCTGTAGTTTCTAAGTCAGCTTGGGTGTAACCGATACTATCAAGGGAGTTAGCGTCTCCTGATAAATCTCTACCCATTACATATAATCTTGTATTCAAACCATTTGTCTTACTCATGGGGTAATTGTCACCTCGCTGTAATTAATTAATGTTAAAGGAATATCTAATGTCCTGTAAGCTATCCCACCTATTTCTGTAAAAGCTGTACTAGATGCACCAATCGTCATATCAGTTACATTCCCTGACAAATTTGAGTCTCCTCTTAATGCCGTAGGAATACTTACTGATGCGTTCCACAATTCTAATTCTATATCCTCTCGGATATTCGTGGACGCTTGCAATCTCCAATACGCTCTTATAGTAAATTCATTCAAAGAACTAACATCTGTAAAAGTAGTGAAATCAACATCTCTGCCTGCAAACCAAAAAGCTACGCAAGGAGTTTCAGGCACGCTCATAGGTTCACCTCTGAATACAGTTCTAAAGGTAGGACTGCTTACACCTGAAAGCAATGTATCTATAGTTGTTATTGCCCCACTTCTAGTCAATTTAAGTTTTTCCTTATATGAAATTCCATTATGTCTTTAACTTCTTTAGGCACTCTTCTTAAATATTGGAATGTTTTGTAAAACATTCTGTATCCTTTAAATCTGCTAACTTGGTTTTTAGCAGACACTCCCTCAACCCAACTAGCATAAACAATATTTCTGCCTTTTTCTAATTGCCCTGCATCAATTTGTGCATGAAAGTTTTTAACTAATCCTCCATGAACAGATGCCCTTAAATAACCTGTTTGCAAACCATGCCCTCTATACAATTGGTCCTTAACTCTTCTTGCACCAACTTGAGTTATGTCCAACAAAGAATCATTTAACGCTTTAGCGAACTTAATGTTTCTATGATTAAAAAAATTGCCTTGTTGCGTGACTGTAACTCCTGTTTTCACTAAAACACCACCTCACTCTCAGGACTCATAGCTTTATAAACATCTAGTGTTTTCAAGACGTTTCGCATTTCAGAACTTGCCCTAGTTACCTGCATTTCTGCCGTACCTAAAGTTTGGGTAATACCCATGTCTCTATCTCTATAATAAAGTTTAGCTAAATCTAAAGTTGCTTGTACTACTAATGAGGGGTACACATATACATACACAGAAGTACTAGCACTATGAGCAGTTGCCGTTGTTCCATTTACACCCCTTATTACAGTTAAAGTGTTACTACTAATTCCTGTAATGTACATTTGCTCACTACCAATTTTTATTGTTTGAGATACAGCTAAATCTGAAGCGTCATTAACGCCGAATGCTGTTTCAGTAGTAGTAGATATTGTACCTGTTGTAGTTTTTGCAGGAGACAATGTATCTTGATAACCCCATTCTCCTGCTATTGCTAGAGTTTGTTGCCCTGCATGAAAACTTTTTGCAGTATCTTCATTTAACTGAATTTCAGTTTTTGGGGATTCATTATATGGCAACAGCCAATAATCATTATTGTAACCTTCGGTTAATGTTTCGGACTCACTTCTATCAGTAGCTTTATAGCTTGTTACTGTAGTAGCACTAATCAACCAATCATCTAAAACTACAGAATTTTTTAATGATGAAGATGGACCTATATTGTAACCAACATCTACTGCCCCAATAGTTTGACGGCTATGCCTTAAAGTCCCTGAACCAATATCATAATATCTAGTGTCGGTTCTTGCACCAAAACTTATCATACCTACATAAGAATCAATGCGTTTTGAACTTGCTTCTAATATTCTAGTAATGATTCCTGCGTCAGCAGTCCAATTAGAACTATAAGAAGTTCCTGCCAAATAATCTCTTAATTCATCATTGTTTGCATAAGTATGATAAGTAACCACTATTTATTATCCTCTGTAGTTGCTTCTTTATTCTCTTCTGTTGCTTTCTTTTTAGTTGCAGTAGCGTGTTTTTTGAAGTATTCAGGATATGCAGTTGCTTCTTTTGCAGGAATGTCATATTCCTTACCTTCTACAAAAGCCAATCCTAAACTTCCAATTGATACGCTCTTTATACAAGTTACTTTTGCCATTTCATTTCTCCATTTGTTAAGAAGAGAGGGGTTTTATCCCCTCCCTTCAATTTGCTATCTACTAGCTTGATGCACACTTCAAAATCTTGAAAGCATCTGTTAGTCCAACTTGTCCATCACCTCTTCGAGTTCCGAAGAATCCGATTTGGTCATTTTCCATGTACAAGGAGTCATTTCTTCTAATTGTGAAACCAATCCTGTCAAAGATGTAGTAGTTTCGGAAGTCTCCAAACACAGCAATTTCATTGTTTGCTTGTGGTGTTGAGTTAAGTCCATTACCACTTACGTCATTGTTGATGACTGGTCTGCCAAGTAAGAAGTTTGCAGGGGCTTGAGTCAAATCAGTAATACCTGTAACTCCATCACCTGTTGACTGAATTGAGTTAACAGTCTTAGAAATTAAGGACTGCATAACCCAAGTCGCATTGGCTCGGTGTTGTGGCTCAAGTGTGTAATAAATTCCTAGAAGGTCAGCAGTTGTTAATGCTGTTGCACCTGCCATTACATAATCGGCTGATGAACCCTGTAGGATTCCTGCGTAGTTTGTAGTGTTGTTTCCATTAAGGATTCCAACATCTTCAAATCTTCCTGATGCTTCTTGGAAAATCTGTGAAAGGATTGAAGGCAAGTTAATTGCTGAATCGTCCAACAATTCTCTAGTTACTTTAACCAATCCACCTGATTTTTCAATTGCGAAAGCTACCTGACCAACTGTTGGAGTTTGGTCAGAAAATGAAGCTTCTTCAGCGATTGCTCCCCAAGTTGCAGATGCAATAGTTGGAATGTATCCATCTTTGCTTGCTACTCGGATAACAGTTGAAGCACTTCGTAATGCTCCTGATGGTAATCCTGTATCGTGGATTATTGAGTTAATAAACTCTTCAGGAACAAAATATCCTCCCTCTGCGTCAGTATCTTCTTGCATAGCTTTGACTTCATCAGCACTAGCATTTTTAAAGAATACATCTTGTGAAGGGGCAGAAATCCATTTAACGAATGTGTCTCGTTGAAATTCAGCTTCTTCTTTTTCCCTGATTCCCATTTTTTCTTGAACCCAAAGAGGTTGTGCTACAGCAGGAAGCCCTTTAACCCAACTTGCAGGTTTGTAGCTTGCCTTCATTGTTGCCCCTGAATCATTGGGGTCATAGTTCTTAAGGTCGGTTGAGGCAACAGGCACATTGTTAATTGGTTTTGCAAAGTCAGTTTTTAATCTGTCTAATTCAACCTGTGCTTGTTCTTTAGCTTCAGCATCTTCCATCTCTTTTTGTGCTTCGAGAATTAATGCTTTAGCATCTTCAACTTTACCTTCCTTAAGAGTTGCATCTGCTTTTTCAAGCAAATAGTTTGCATGGTTTCTCATTTCTGATGTTTCCATTTTTTTCTCCTAATATGGTTTTTTCTTTTTTCTTGCTTTAAGTTTAAGCAAGTCTATCTGTGCTTGAACCATTTCTGTGTCAGAGGCATCAGTCTTATCAACTTCTGTGTCTGAGGCAGGTTGTTCAAGTTCATCAGCAATAATTGTATCGTCATCTGATTTGGCAGATATAGTAGCTGTTTGAGGGCTTGCCCCTCTAATAACAGCACTAACTTCAACCCAATCTAAGTTTTTAATTCTTCTTACTTGGTCTTTACCCTTTCCTTCATACTCAATCCCATCTTCTCCGACATTAAAGCCAACTGACCATTCTCGTATGAAATTACCTTTAACATTAGAAAATGCTTCTTTGCCTGCTTGAGTTTCCATATTCATTTGCATCAATGTATATAACTTATATTCATTATCATTAATATGAACAGGTCTAGCAGTTAACACTTTTCCAACAACTTGGTGTTGGTCGTGTCCTGCTAAAACAGGAATAGGGAGGTTTTTAGCAATCGAGCCGTTAAAGGCAACTGGGTCAATAACATCTCCATCTTTATCTATGATTCCCATAGAATTAGTAAATGCTTCAACCATACCCTGTTCAGCATCTATGGCTTTAGTCTCACTAATTTCAAGTTTCTTAATAATCATACTGCCACTCCTTCTTTTTCTTTTATTCTTTCGGCTTGCCTCGAAGCCCAATTCATAACTTGTTTAGGGTTAGTAGGATTTCCTCCCCATAAATACCATGCAACTGCACCTGCTGATGGAAAGTCCTCATTACTTCTATCTGAGTTTTGAGGTGCATCTAAATCTGTTAAATGTCTAGCAAACCAAGCGTTCATTCTAATCACTTTATCTTCAGAAACACTTCCATTAGCTAATTGCCTAGCTTCTCTTACAGTCTTAGAAGTTAATCCACTACCTGCTTTGCCTTCTTCGTAATAAATCAATCCTTTTCTAGCATTAGCTTGAATGTAATCAGGAATATCAATTTTTGTTATATCTGTTCCAATTCCTTGTGGAAATTCAAACTCCTCGTATTCTTCAGTTTTTGAGTTGTAGTCACGAGAATTAGCTTTTTCATGAATTATTAACTCTCCAAGCTGTTCAGTATGAACATAATTTCTTGGCATTGGAATCCAACTTAATGTTCCATTGGGGTGGTCCTCAATGTCATAAGCGTCATTTACATTGTAGATTTTGCCATTTCTTTCAGCACAAGTTCTACCATAAGGGTCAGTTGGGCTAACATAAGTATCATTAGGGTCACCATCAGTATCATAAGCCCTTAACCATTCAAAGCCTTGCCTCTTATAAAGATTGCAAGATGTAAGGTTTTGACTCCTCATTATTTCTGTTCTAGCAATTAATTTACCCCTAACTTCTGTTTCACCTAGAGTTGCTTGTAAGCCCTTGAAGCCTTCATCAGGAACTCCTCTTGCTAATTGCTGTATTGAGTAGCCTCTTTCAAAAGCCACCTTAATTCCTTCTTGAACTCTTTTTTGAGTTGTACTATGAATAAGTTTTGCCCTTGCAGGGGCTTGGGTTAATAAAGAAGTAACTACAGGGCTATCTTCTTCCCATTCGGTTGTTCCTGCTACTCCACTTTCATTAATTAAGCCTATTGTCGATTGACTTATTTCTTTATACATTGCATAAAGGATTTTTGCTAAGTCATCTACATCTCCATCAGGAACTAGGTCAGCAGTTGTAAATGGGAATCCATCTTTTGTAATTTCTGATTGGCGTTCCATATGTCGACCCAATATCCCACTAACCCTGCTTCTAATTCTATTTAAATATTTTTCAAGTCTTGGAGTGTACTTTTGAGCAATCCTAACTTTCTCTTGATTTAAGTCATTACCAAGTCTCATTCCATCTTCAACAACTCTACCTAAGTCCATAATTGGGGCATTGCCGTCAGGGAACTCAACTTCTTTTGATTCTTCGGCTTCTGTTGATAAGAATCCTGATGTTCCAACAGGAAAAGCATTGGCAGTTGGAGACATTGATTCAATTATATTTACAGGCATTCTCCTAACTTCACCTTCAGGTAAAGATTCTTGCCCTACTAGTTCCCTAGCTTCATTTAGAGTAATAATTCCTGCCGTAAATAAATCAGTTGCCCTTTTATTATCAGTTTCTTTATCGTCCATAAATGCTCTCATCTGAGAAAAATCAACAGCAACAGTTTCACCAAGTTCATACCCTACGCAGTAATTTAAAAACCTTACTACTTTATTAATTAATGGTTCTAAAGTTTCACTATGGAAAGAAAGCCTAGCTTCTTTATAGTTAGCAAAAGTTGACCTTTGCAAGCCTACATTTGCTGATATGAGTATTGGGGGAACTCCTAGAACAGAACAGATTCTTGATTCGGTATGATTGTGCATTTCAGTCATTGCCATATTAGATGGGTCACTTGCCATTTGTTGGTATTCGGCATCATCATCTAAGACTGCTATTTTATGCATATTCCTAGTACCACCAAAACTTGTCCTCCACCTTGACCTGATTCTATCTGCTTCTTCTTGATTCCTTAATTGACGTTTAACTTTTAGTAAGCCTGATGGAACTCCTGCATTCTGAAAGTATTGTTTAGCAAAATCAGTCATTGATAAATCAAGGTTAATAGTTCTTGATAAAACATGGAGTGGGCTTAATCCATATAAGTCACCATTTGGATTAGGTAAACTTAAATGACCTACATCTTCTTTATCTAAATAGTATTCTTTGCCGTCAATCTCATAAGAGTATCCTTTAACACCTTCGCCTGAAGGCATTATTGAAACCCTGTCAGGTCTTAATAGGTACAGTCCTGTAATTTGATTACCCCTGTTTCTTTCTTTAAGAACATAGACATTGCCACTAACATAAAGATAAGTAATCATTCTTTCCACCCAATGGTAGAAATCTTGGTCAGCGTTTGGGTACATAATTAACTGAGATAATGGAGTGTTTGTTGCTTCAATAAAACCATCTTCGGTTTCTTGCTCAACATAAAATTTGGCAGTTGCCACGCCTGTAGCTAATTCTCTTATGCAAGCATTAACTATAGTATTTCTTGAATAACCCTCTTTAGCGTAGTTTTTATAGTTATCTTCAGGATAAACAACTGATGATAAGTCATTTACTAGAGGTACAGTTGTAGAAGCTATCATTCCTTCTTGCTTTCTATTAAAGGTAGGAAACCAACGTGCCATGAACCCTCCTAGCTTAAAGGGTACTTGCCATGACCACTATTATCGATAATTTCTTATTAAACCATTTTATTTACATAATGGCAACGAGGGCATCTAATAATAGTACCTTTAGTTGCCCATTCTGCTAATTTCTTATTACATTTTTCGCATCTAAATTCCATTACCAAACTCCTAATCCTGCTGTAGCCCCAATGCCATGAACTGCCAACCCCAAAGCCATTACGCAATCATCATGCAATCCATCAGGGGCAGTATATTTAACTCCTGTTCTACTATATTCATAAGTAAAAACATCTAACTCATTTACTATTTCATTGTCAGGATAGCTTATTGCGTTAGTTTGTATAGCTATTGCTAATCCTTCCATTAATTTTTGTTTACTACTAGAAGAAAAATGAAACCCTTCAACATTAGGTAAGTCTCTTTGTAGTCTTTCAACTATTGGGTCACCAACTCCTGTTGAATCAACAATGGCAGGAGTGTAACCAACTAGCCTAGATAATCTAGCACAAGTTTCCTCCCAAGAGGCTTGAAACCTGTCATAGCTACAAACCCTACCTTGTTCATCTAATCCGATTGCAACAGTCCAATCCACAGACTTTGCCAAGTCAATTCCATAAACTACAGGGTCAGATGTAGATATTGATTTTATATTTTCATGAATCTTTGTTTGATTAAATGGATTCCCTCCATCATCTGATGGTTCAGCTAAATATAATTCTTGGAAAACATGGTCAGGGAGTTGTCTTTTGGCTTGCTCTACTTCATCAGCTTGTAAAACGCCTCCATCAACAGCATCATAAGCAGTTAGTTTTGCGTAATGCCAATCAGGTTCACCACTTTCTGCAAGTCTTGCTAGCCTATAAGCCCAATTTCTTCTGCCCTTTACGTTTCCAATAATTCTAACTGAGCCTCTAGTGGCAGTTAATGTTGACCTAACTGCGTGCCAAGATTCTTCTCTAACCCTTGTTGCCTCATCAATAACAGCCCCATAAACATCATCTCCATAAAGAGTGTCTGCTTTTTCTCCTGATTTAAATGCGATAACTGCCCCATTAGGCAAAGTAATAGTTAATTCTGATTCATTACTTGAATAGATTTGTTGGGGTAATCCTCTTTTGGTCCTTCTATAAGCCATCTTTGCTTGACCATAAACAGGGGCAACCCACCAAAAAGAGTTACCTTCCCTTCCTGCAAGTGCTTTTTCCACTATCCAAGAAAGACAAGCAACTGTTTTCCCTGACTTAGTAGAACCTTCAATTACACCAAATCTACTGTTCGAGAATATAGCCTGTTCCTGTTTCGGATACAGGCTTGGTCTCCGATAAATTATCGTTGGCTTCTGTAAGGTCATCATTTGCCTCTATTTTAAATGTTATAGGACTTTCTGCGATTAAATTAGTTTGAGAAATACTTATTAATGGCTTATCAGGAATAACACCATTAATGACATTAATCTCCTTCATTATTTTCAAAACAACTTCTGTAGCGTCTCTATCACCATTCAAAACTCTATCCCACCATCTAAGCATGATTTGATTGTAGCGTTCCATCTGAACTGCCCTAACTTCATCAGCTAATCCAATATGTTCTTTTGCTAAATCTGCAAGAACTTTTCTTTTGTCTTTATGGATTAAAGAAGCTGACACGCCTTCCTGTTCGGCTATTTGCCGTTCTGAAGCCCCTGCCAAGACCGATTCTAGTACCCTAAATCTTCTTTGATTAGCTAAAAATTGTTTCTGAGAACTTTGCCCATAAGTTGCCATAATGACAAAATTATTGCACACCCTCTATAGTTACATCAACACGAACTTCTTTTCTAGTCTCAACTTTTTCGTATTGCATTAAGTAGGCTTTTACAATGCTTGGATTGTCATCTTCTATAATCCCTGCATCAACCATGCCGTCAATTGCAGGTGCTAATGCACAAGCTAGACCATCATAATCCATGCGAACTCCACACCAATAACTCTTAATGTGGATAACTGCTTCTTTAAAAGGTTGGGTAATTCCTGCTTCGGCTTTTGCAATAGAAGCTTGCTGATAAGCATTATCTCTATGCTTCTTTGTAAGACTTGCAATAGTCTTATAATGCGTTTTTTTAAGTCCATTCTTGGTAAGTTTACTGTCAGTTTTGACAGTAATGCCGACTTCACCAAGTGAAAGTACATTTAAATTAAAATAGCTGTTTTTTTTCTTACTTTTCTTATTGACTTTATTCATATCTTATTTTTATAATTTTCTTAAGAATAATAATTAATAATTAATGGGCTAATTTCTTCTAGGGAAATTAGCCCTTATTAATATATATACTAATTAGTTTTATTTTCCTTTATATATCCATTGCTATTTGTTTTGGAGAAACTCCATCAATCTTATCTTTAGTTTCCTGTTCTGTTTCTGACTCCCAATGATTTAATGTCAGGAAATATTGTTTACCAAAACCTCTATCAAGTTCTCCCCTGAATTGCAGGAATACATTTTTATCAACTGTGTAAGTTGAGTCAGTATCTAAAGTTTTGATTTTAAGAGTGTGGAACTCATCTAGGTAATTATCTATACTCCCAACATCAAAACACCACGCTTTGGGGCTTCTAAGCATATGTTTGGACTCATAAGCTAACTTAGTAAATACTCCATTATGAATTTTTCCTACAATTCTTTGGTCCACCCAAACTCTTAACTCGTTGCTCATAGTGTCCACCCTGTAAAATCTAATTGTTCATTCAAGGCTCTTGCTGACTTCATTGACTTGATAACTTCTTGAACAAAGGGTTCATCATAGCCCATTCGCCTTAGTCTTTCTGCCATTACTGTGGTTTCATCACACTGCAAACAAGCCCTGCCATAATCAGAAATTGGGGCAGGATTATATCCTCCACTCCAACCTGTTCTTTTGTCAGGGGTAATGTCTCCACCACAAATAATACATTCTAAAAATTCTTTCATAACAATTCTCCTCTTTTTTTATTAAAAGTTTTTACAATTTATCTTAATGCCAAATCCCTCTAGTATTTCAACTTCAACTTGTGGAATAAAATCCTCTCCATGCTTTGCTTTTGCTTCAGCAACAACTACTTGAATAGCTTTATTTAATTGCTGATAAAATTCTTGTTCAGTCTCAGTTTTTGGGGCAAACCCAACAGGCTTGCCCTCACTTGTTTCAGTTAATTTGTAGCCGTATTTATTGATATCAAAGTTATTCATTTTTTTTCCTTAATGTCCACTACAATTATGATTAATTCCACTAACATATGATGAGTTATGTTTAACGTGTCTACAAACCCTGTTAATGGGTCTAATGTCAGTTCCATCTTTCAGTTTATTACCTGAAACTTTTAATCCATGTTCTCTAGCCCATTTTAAATAAAGTCCATAAGTTGGAACTCCTACCATTAAATGTGCAGGGAATCCATTGTTCTCCCTAATTTGAAATTTTGCTTTTTCATTAATAAATCTTCCCCAAAGCATCAACATGATTTTTACAAATTCTGCACCATGACAAGCCAACCCTCTAAGGCACTCATCTCTAAGCATTATTACATGAGTCACTTCATGTAAAACCACATAATGATTCATGCCCCATTTTGTCTGCAAAAGTATCCTGTTGGCATTAGCATTAGAAGTTAAACCTCTACTATCGTAATGTCCCTGAGTATTAAACAAAACAGGAACATCAATGCCCAAGTTTTCCTTTTCCTCCTGAATTAATGGCTCATCAAATTTAATTCCATGCCACCATCTCATGGCTTTTTCTGCTAATTCCTGACATTCTTTTTTAGACAAATAACTTGCCCTGCTTCCCTCAATACGAAACTCAAATTTATAAACACCTTTCTTGCCTTTTTGTTGATATTCAAGTTGCCTTCCCCAATAATCAACTGCTACATTTTTTCCATTTATTATTTTTCTGTTTCTCTTCATTAGAATCCTCCAATTCTATTAGGAGAGGGGCTTTCGCCCCCCTCCATTGTTTTATTTCCTCTTTCTTCTAGTAGTTGCTTTTCTACCTTCAGGAAATAACTTAAGTAGTTCAGATACTTTGATGGATTGTCCAACAACTAATCCATCTGTATTGCGTGAATCTTTGATTAAAGAATCCCAATTTTCAGGAATTTCTTGAGTTCCTTTAACTGCTTTTCTCCATCTGTTATTTTGCAATACCATCAAACTATTTTTGATGTATCCGAATTGTTCTCCACCTGTTCCAATAGTAAATGGAGTAGGTGTTTCCACTTGGAATTTTTTGCCATCTATTTTTAAGAAATAACTTAAAACAGTAGTTCCATGTTTATTCTTCATTTTTCTCTTGGCAACTCTTTCCATTTTTCTCAAAGTTGTCTTATAGACCTTACCTCGACTCAATAAGTCGATTACAACTTCGGCAGGCTTATGGTTACTACAATAAAGACTGTTATCTCTAGCAGTAGTTTTCCCACAATGTTCACCTGACTTTAACGTAACAAAGCATTTATTTAATGTTGCTTTAGACATTGGCTACCTCCTTTTTGGATAAAAAGCCATCACATTCATTACACCTCAAAATCTCTCGAGTCATTGCAGACTCAGGAGAATGGCAAATTTCACAATTCACCACAACGTGTTTTGCGTCATAATCAATTGACGCAACTCCACATTCTTGATTGTTACAGAAAAACCTAACTGTAACCAAACCATTCAAAATAAATCCTTCCATCTGTGTACCTCCTAGTACGCTAATTTCAACCAATCTTAAACTATGTCTTGACCCTTGTCAATAGTTAATCTACATCTATTAAAAATACCTCTAAAATAAATTGCTGAAAATAAATATAATATTGGGTATTGACAATAGTAAATGTGCCCCTTATGATTGTATCGAATCAATTAACAAATGTACTGGGAGGTACTAAAAATGGAAGAAAAATTATTAGGAAAGATTGAAGAATTGATACAAGAACATAATAGGTTAATGGAAAATTCAGTAGGGCAACAATACCGAGCCAATTCAGCAAAGCATAAAGCATCAGCCCAAGAAGAAATTAAAAGAGGTTTCTTGGATAGCGAATCTAAAGAAATGCTTAAAACTAATTATTCATACCAAATAGCAAAAAGAAGGGCTAAAGGTGCAAGAGACGCAATGAATTATGCAAAAGAAAATCTTAAAGCTAATTTAGCACGAACTAATCAACTTGAATCAATTATTGACCAATTGCTTAGTCTTTTTCCTTCTTCAGATTCATCAATTCCTTTTTTGTCTGATGTAAAAACTTTTGAAGGAACACGCCAAGAGGGGCTTAATGATGTAGAAGCATTTAGAGAACAATGGGATTACAAATTTCCATCTGAAATACAAAGAAATAATTTATGGCGAAAAGTACAAGTTAAATAAAACAGGAGGGGCGAAAGCCCCTCCGACAATATTGGAGGATATTGATATGACTACACAGATTATAGACATAGATTCTTGGTTAGAAACCAAATCAGAAGAATTAGAAGAAGAATTGGGGAGAGAAGCCACAGCAGAAGAATTAAAACTATTTTTAGATTATGGAGTTGTTGACAATGGATAATACTGAATTAACAATACAAAACAACTTAATAAAAACATTAACTACTATCCAAGAAATTCAACAGAACCATGTACCAAGTTACAAAATTTACAATACAGAACTTGGGTTTTCAGAACAATTTGTAGAATTAAAAAGAATTGCAATAATAAATTATTACAATCAATCTTCAGCAGATATTTTGGATATGTGTGCATTTGTAAACAAAATGCAAGAACAGTTTCATTTAGAACCAAAAAACAGAATCTTTGGCAATACACCTTTTAGTAGATGCCAAGACATTTAAAAATTAAATAGACCTGAATAAGTCGATAAACTTTTTACAGGGACACGAAGGCTAAAAAATAAATTGCTTATGTTTGGTAACAATGGATAGGTTATATTTACCATTTATGTGTAGACACGAAAAGTTAGTCAACATTAAGGGCATATAAAAGTGTAAGTGAGTTACCCCTAAAGTTAAATTTTGTTTTGTTTTTTGTAAACATGATTTTCATTGGTTTAACTTTTAAGCACTTACCACCTCCTTAACGCCTGAGAGTCTTGCGATTTTTGGCAATTACAAATACAGCAAGTGTGTCCCTGTTTTCCATTATCAAGTTGACAATAGTAAAGATTAATAAGAAAATTATAAGATTAACAAGCAAGGAGATTGCGTATGAGTGAAAAACTTAAGGTTGTAAGTATTGATGGGAAAGATTTTTTAACAGTAGCCCAAGTAGCATCTACTTTAGAAATATCTAGGCAAAGAGTCCATCAAATATTATTAGATGGCAGATTTGATGGGGCGTTTAAAGATGAAACTCCTAGAGGTGCTGTTTGGTACATTCCCTACCCAATAAAAATTGGCTTGCCATCAAAACAAAGGACCACTATCAATGTTCAATAACTTAGATGAGGATTTTGTAGAAGTTGCTAAAAATTTAGACTTATATCAATTGGTTGATTTTGCATCAGCAATGGAGACTGAGGCAAAGACAATGTTTCAGAAATCTAAATATTTAAATTTTTTAGTAGTTCAGAAGATGGAGGCAGAAGAAGCCACTAAAATAACTACGACAAATTCAAGTGCTGAGTTGGACTATAAAGTTGAATGGGATTTTGAATTGCTTGAAACTCAATTACTAAAAGATGAAGTTTTGAAAGATAGGCTAATTGAAACAGGGGCTTATATCCCTGCACATACAATTACTACAGATGTTCCAAGTAAATTCAATATGACAAAAACCAAACCAATTGCGAAGGAGGGAAAAGAAAAACGCAATTTAATTGAACAGGCAAGAAAACAACTTCCTGACCCAAAGATTAAATATACAAAAATAACCTAGACAAAAAAGAGGAGAAGTTTATGTCTCAGACATTTAATGCAGAAGTGCATGGCATTACTGCTTACAATAAAAATGCCGAATTAATTTTAAAAGTTCCTGACATATCAAGAGATTATGTCATTACAGTAAAACCTGAGATTGGAATTGATATTGATAAAAGTTTGTTTCCTGATAATTTCAATATTAATCAATGCCCTAGAAGCCAAAATTGGAATGGTAATTGTCAGGGTCAATGTAATACATTCAGCACAGTTGTTGAATTGAACAGGGGTCAAATTAGAAAGTATAGTGACACTCACCCATCTAAAGCAGGGCAAAGTTATGACCCAAAATACCCATCAAGCTATTACTGGAATTTTTTATCTTTTGTTGGGCAAAGTCCTGCAATAAATGCACCTACTAATTCAAATGACTCAAATGGTGCAACTAGAACTTATAACCCAAATAATTTATATGGAATGCCAAAACCAATTACTGATGGGGAACTTGGAAACATAAGAAGAGAAATGGCTACTAATGATAGGACTGCTTTGATGCAGGCAACTTCATACTTTGTAGCAGAACCAATTGAAGATATTTTAGTTGGGGCTACTCAAATGGCTAATTGGCTAAATCAAAGAACTATCGAGAGGCATTCTTCTGAAAATTTTTTAGGCAATAAAGCCCCTGAAGAAGTTGAAGTTTCAAATACTGTTACCTCAGAAACTCCAATTAGGAATAGGGAGGATATGTTTAATGCTTTTAAGAAGCATGGGATTTCAACTAATGATGCTTCTGCTGTTTTACAGAATCATGGCTATGAACATTCATCAGATTACTTGAAACAGCACCCTAATAATTTTCAGGGTTTATTTGATTTGATTTACAACGAAATTGGACAAAACAAACATGATGAGGAAGTTGGGGGCATAGAATGGTAGACATTTATAATGGTGTTCCTGTTATCCAATATGTTGAAGGTTATGAACCAATCATCTGCACTACTAGCTTTTGTAACGCTCATGACTTTACAATAGGTAATGTGCGTGGGGTGTGTAATTTACACGATTTTATCAATGCACAAAATCAATCTAACTCAGTTGATGCTCCGACTGATAGGATTGCTGAAGTGCTTGAAAAGTTATCAGTAGAAATTGGGCGATTGTCGACCACAACTTCGTTGCTCATTAATTCTGCTCCAAAATCTAGCAATGCTAACCCCACCTATAATCCTAAGCCGACTCCCCAACAAAAACCTCAAGTTAGAGGTGGTGTGCCGTTGGTGAGGAGAGGAGGTAGTCCACAATGATGGGAGATTATGATTTAGGTGTACCAAGTATTGTTCCCTACAATATGGGCTACAAACTTAATTGGGAAGATGGAGTTGAAATAATAGTAGATAAAATTATTACCAAAACAGATTTTACTGTTTGGGGATTTATTACTGTTAAAGATTCGCATCAATTAGATTCACATTTATTAGGTCCAATCAGAAACAACATTACTTCTACTTGGAACTCAATTATCAAAGAATTAGAATCGAATGCTTCAGGGAGGAATTGGGCTGACAGATTTAAGCAAGTCACTTTTTTTGTTATGCAGGAACACGAAAGAGGAGAACCAATAGTTAAGTTAAATGAAATGTCTGCTCCTGAAACTCCAACTGAAAGAATTACAGGTATTGCTTATGAAGGTATGCCAACTCTTATATTTGGAGATGGAGGCATGGGAAAGTCCACTTTAGCAATTGCCTTATTAACAATGGTACAAGCAGGAAAGCCTTTAGGTGAGTCTTTCCAAGTAGTTCAGGGAAATGTTTTAGTTTTGGACTATGAAGCTAGTGCAGAAGAAGCATGGAGAAGAAATAACGCAGTTGTTGCAGGAATGAACCTAGACCGAGATGCAATGATTCATTACAGGTTTTGTACTTCTCCATTAGCAACTGAAGTTGAGCATTTGAAAGCTGAGATAAGGGCAAAAAATATTGATGTTGTTTTAGTCGATTCAGCAGGACCTGCTTGTGGAGGTGAACCTGAAAACGCTCAAGCCTGCTTGCAGTATTTTAATGCTTTAAGAAGTCTTGGTAGTACAGAAAAACCAATTACCACTATTACTTTGGCTCACATTACTAAAGGCACAGGGGGCAAGAGTGGTCCATTCGGTTCAGTCTATTGGACCAATATGCCAAGAAATACTTTTGAACTTAAAAAAGCACAAAAGAGGGGAGAGAACTATATAGACCTAGCCCTACACCACAGAAAAACTAATACAGCCACTCTTCAAGACCCTGTTGGGTTAAGAATGACATGGGGAGATGGCATTAGTATTTCAGCTTTTAAGGTTGCTGACCACGCTGTACTATCTGAGGATTTGAGAGTTGGAGAAAGAGTTTTTACTGTTTTATCAAAAGAAAAAACAGGAATGACAATTAAGGAAATAGCAGAATATTTAAACATTACACAAATTGATAAGATGACTGCCGAAATGCGACAAGATGACAGGTTTCAGGTAGATGATGAAGGGTATTGGTCAGTCAGCGACAAAATGAGGTTTTAATGAAGAAATGTAAAAATCATTACTACATATTAGAAGAACCATCAGGCAACAAATGTTGGGGAGTCTGCAAGCATTGTTCAAAAAGAAAATTACACTACAACTACACCGAAAGTAAGTTAGTTAAAAGAGTAGTTGGAAAGGGGAGGAAGCCTAGTAATACTATGGGAATTATGCTGAAGGGTAGTAAATCAATTTAATTAGAGGAGAAAAATTATGCCGTTTAATGGTGGGAAAATTCAAATGAAAAAAAATGGAGATTTTTTTGAAGCAGGAAATTACATGAAACCAAAAATTATTCTTCAGGGTTTTAAGAAAAATAACAGGAGGCAGGCATTAATGATAGAAAAGTTATTAAAATCCCATGTTCCTGATTTAACTGTTGAAATTACAGATGAAATTCTAGTACCTGCTAAATTACAACAAAAGAAATGCTTTTCAATAAGTCATGAAGAATTTGAAGAAAAGCGTGAAGAAAAAAGAAATTATAGAAAGCATATTAAATCTCAAAATAGTCACGAAACTGAATAAATTCATCTATTTTTATCCTATTTAGCCCAAAAAACACTTATTTTTTGCAAAATTCCTTATTTAATTTTAAATTCGTGCCTAGATACCCTATTGACAATGGTCAATAGTATCTTTAAACTGAGGGCATAAACAAATTTATAGGAGTTACCAAATGAACCACACAGATACAATAAAATTTTTCAACAAAGAAATGACTGAAGTACGAGATGCCTACCGAGAAAACCATCAACAACTTAACAAATGGGTACGAAGATTAAATTGGGCTAAACAAGAATACAAAATTTTTGGTGGTGACAACAATCCAAATAGAACAGGAAAATTCAGCAAAGGTAATCTTAAAGAAAATCTTGATAGGGCTAAAGGTCAAGTCAAACACTTAAAGGCAATGGACTCCATTTACAAAACAGCAGTATCAACTACAGAACTTCTTAAAAGAAGGTTTGAACAAAAAATAAATACTGAAAAAAGAATTGATTGGGCAGATGGAGTAAATCATAGACATTATAACTGTAACAAATCCAATTGTATTTATTTGCAAGAGGAGGTGGTAACTTAAATAATTCGTACTGATGAGGGGAGGGTTGCTCCCTCCCTGAAACCTCTAAGGAGGTCTGCGATAGCAAAAACAAAAATAGGAGATACCAAATGAATCAAATAGATACACTTTTCGACAAACAAATAATGGAAATGGAAAAGGCTTATATAAAATCTAAATCAGAACTTTTTAACTGGGAAGTCAGATTAGCAGACGCAATAGCAGAACTAAAACGCAAGAATCCTTACACTCAAATTTGGGTTGAAGAAAAAATTGAGGAAATATTAGAAGGAAATTTAGATGAATCAGACTTACTTACCTTAGAAAATATTAGAGCAGATTATCAGTCTTTATCACCTAAAACTAAATTAATTAGGGCTAGCTTTGAAGTAGCACGCATAAAAAAAGATTATGTAGATTATTTCATGCTACTCAAATATACAAAAAATCTTAAAGAAAAATTTCTACAGGAGGTAGCATAAATAATGAATCAAATTGAAGCAGAAGTAAAAAATTATGATGATTTTTTAAATTATATAGACAATCTTAGAGTCACAACTAATAGCTTAATAATTACAGCAGATGACCCACCTCAAACATGGGCTAACTTTTTAAAAATAATTGAACCTGAAGGTATGGCACAAAGGTTCAGCTTAAAAGAATTACAAGACTATGTAGGGGGTTATATTCAGGTAGTGCCGTTAATTCAACCTGAATGGAAAGACTTTATAGTGCTTGTAAATGAGGAAGGTATGCTTCTAGACTTACCTTTAAACCCACTCTCATATATAACCAACTTTTTTCTAGGTCATAAATTATTTGGCAATGTATTAATTATTCACAAGTCAAATTGGGAGGGATAAACCAATGACAAATAATAGAGTTATAAGAGACAACGATACAGGAGAATTAGTTATTGCTGTTGAATCTAATTTATTAGATTTTCATATAGGGAAAAACCCAATCATTTATGAAGTTGATGAAGAACAAAACAGCTACCACTATTTAGGCTATTGTATTTACTGCCATGAAGATGTTTCAGATGAAATAGGGCAAGCCATAATATCAAACAACCATTTGTTCTCCTGCCCTGTTGGAAAAAACTGGAATAAAGATTAGCAAAACCTTAATTTTATTTATTGTGAAAATAACACTTGACAATGGTCAATACTTCCTTTAAACTTCTATTAAATTAAATTTAGTACTTAGGAGGTACACAAAATGAAAGTATTTGAACAACAAGGAATCAATGAAGCAGACGTAAAGGTTGGACAAAGAGTTGAGTGGTTTAGCACAAGCAGACGTGCATGGAAACCTAATACAGTAATTACTTACATAGAAAGAGATGAAAATAATTCAATTGTAGCTATTGCTTTTAGTGATTCAATGAAAGTGGTCTCAAACAGACATAACTTAACTGACATTATAATTTATGAGTTGTTGGACCAAGATGGCAAGAACGCTTTTTTTCGTAACTATGGATACGAAAGTGACCGAAGTGTTAGTTACATGAAGCGTGCTGAATGGCTTGAAGAAGCAATAAGAAGAGGAATGTTTGCTTCTGTCGGAACAGCTAAAGATATGAATGATGCATCAGACAAATGGTTTGAAAAGACTTACGGTTAAACTAACAAAGGGAGGGGCGAAAGCCCCTCCTGAAGTGATGGAGGTCACTTAATATGAATAAATTACTATCAATACAAGTAAGAATGGAAAGAAAATTAGTTGAGGCAAAACGCCAAGAAAAATCTCGTCAAATAGTAGTAGACCAAATTGAATTTGCACAAATATGCAGGAAGGCACTTGAAGAGACAGCCGACTTGGCAGAATTGAAATATCAAATGAAATTCCTTTCTGAATATTTTCAAGAAAAACTAGAGTCTAACAAAAGAAAAAGAAAGCATTTTGATAGCCACATAAGAACTAAAGACGATATTCGTACTATGTGGAAACTTTTAAGGCGTTCACAAAGTGACTTGACTTGGGAATTAAAAATGGCTCAAAACTTTCTTGGTTCAGCAAAAGGGGAAGTAAGAGGCATTGGACAATCACTTTCATATATAAAATTTACTGAGCGTTTTAGCAATGAGGAATGGGATAAAAATCATGAAGACGATATGGATAGACATTACAAATATTTAGCAAATGCTAAGAAGGATAACATTTCAATATTCCCTCTCCCTGATTGGCTTGAATTAACTAATATTTAAAATAGGGGTTGACATTGGTCAACCCCTCCTGTAAAATCATCTCATAAACAAAAATATAGGAGAACCCAAAATGGCTAGAAATGAAATACATAACCAAGAACAGTACGAAGCATATATCAATCAAGATGTTGAAGCTAGACAAAAAAATGGTACATTTTTAAAGAATTGTGATTGCTACAGTTGTGAGGAAGAAACTAGAGTACTTGCAGGCGACTTCTTAAGAAATGAAATGGGCATGAGTAATGAAAAAATTAATGAAACTTTAAAAAACTATAATGTTAAAGTAACAAATAAACAGATTTTTATTGACTAACAAACAGGGGGGAGAAATCCCCCCACAAGTACTGGGAGGTACACATGATAGCACTTACTACTAAAGAATCAAAAACTGAAACTACAGCAATATACTCAGCTATTAAATACAGTAAAGAATACCCAAACCATTATATAACTATAGCCTCATGTTTTGGATTACATATAGTTATTGAAAAAAACATGAATGTTCAAACCCCTGATGATTCTTATTTTAAATGGTATGTATTAAATGGGAAAGTTAAACCATTTACAAAACGTCAAAAAATAAACTCTCAAAACGCAACAAGTTGGGGTAATTAATTAATAAGGTTACACTTGAAAACCCTGCTACTTGTGGAGGCAAGTAGCAGGGAATAGAACACCTAGACTAAGAGAGGAGTCTTAGTTTATTCATTCTCTAATACTTTGAGGCATACACCACCTAAGAATCCAAACAACCCCCCAACAATAGCAGTAACTACTTCAACTGCTTCCATTGCAACCCCTACCCACAATCCAACGCAACCAAATATAGTTGCACATATTATTCCTAAAAATATCTGAGGTCTAATAGTTCCAAATTTCATTACACATACTCCGATTTAATAAATTCTACATATCCTGATGCAGTCCATCTCATTAATTTTCCATCTATTTCTGTGGTCCATTCCCCTTGCTCAGATTTACTACCACCAAAGTAGGGTCTAGCGTGTCCTTCGGATATTAAAATATCATTGAAGGAAACTTCTGAACCTTCAGCATAAATAGAACCAAGTATTCTGCCAAACTTCCCTTTGCCTTCCTTAGATGTTTTTAATATTATTTTGCCTTTATGCATAGCACATAACTCTTTTAAGCGTTTTTTAGAAGCAAGCCCTAGTATCTTCTCCGACTTATTTCTAGTACGACTCTCAGGAGTATCTATAGCCATTAATCGAATCCTATCCTTAACAAATATATCAAAGCCTAAATCCACATCAGCATCAACTGTATCCCCATCAATAACTCTAGTAATTTTTACTTTATATTCATACAAAACAACTCACCTTCCTTTTGCATTTATGGCAAATACCTTTAACTCTTCTTTGTCCTCCCTCCATGCTTACATATTGAACTTTTAAAACTTTTTGCTTTTGCTGACATTTAACGCAATATGCAAACACTTCTTTTTTGAATATAGAAAACCAATCAAATAACATTATGGATTAGCTTCCTGCGTTGGTGGTTCACTCAAGTTCAATTCAATATTGTCGGTCAAAGTCCAAGACCGAGCAGTTACGTCATATATCTTGAATTCTTTAGTCGCTAAATTACTGTCATGACCAACTTCATTTTCAAGTATGTTTAATACTCCGATATCAAGGTCTTTGAATAGACAAAGTCCACCCTTGCTAAAAATATTTTTTAACTCAAGTTTGCCAATAGTGCCATTCACTCCACTTGTTCCTGCCGATATAAGTAGCCTGTCAAAAGTACCTCCATTTGTGACCATACTATCGCTACTGTTACTTCCTGATAGTTGAGTTCTACGAGGGGCATCTCCTGCTTCTTGGTAGATACTTAGCCCATCAGCAATATTGTAATTTGCAGTCAAAGTATGCACATCGCTATTTCTAAAATGCATTTCACGGCATCTTGAAGTTTCAACTGTCATCTCTCCAATGCGTATTCTAGTTGCTACTTGTGCAGGAGTATCTCCTGAAGCAGGAATAGCAGGAATCCCACTAACTAAAATAGCAGGGCATTTTGCGTTACCACTTTTTGCAGGGTCAGTAGCATCACAAACAGATGGTATTACTGAAGTAGCCCCTGCTCCACTACCTGAACCACCCTTATATACCTCACCAATACTAATGTCATGCAGTATGATTTCCCTGACAGGAACTGCCCCAAGTGAGATAGCTAGCGTATTTTCTTCGAGTAATGCTTGTTCAAGTTGATTAGGTAAATCTTTATAAGATAAAGGCAAAGGTACGTCAGATGGGGCAGAATAGAGACCACTGTCACCTCTAAAAAATGATTTGTCAGCCAATAGCGTTTCGTTGACTGCTACTGAGGTGGTGGCTACACCACCAACAGCAAGAAGTGATATTGCAAAATTTGGTGAGAATCCCATTTTGGTCAAGAGTGTGAATGGGGATTTAACTACATTAAAGGTGGTTTTCCATTTACCTGATTCACTGTTCAGGTATTCAATCTTTGCTATCAAAAAATCCCTAGCTTTTACTAGCCCCCTATAAATAGAAAGTAAAGTTGCAGGCAGGGAAAAGTACATTTTTCGGATTTCAGGCTGTAGTAAACCTATTACTAACATAGCTACCGAACCAACTAGTGTGTACAACATATTGTTGTATAAAAGTGTAGATAAAGACTCCACTTGAACTAAAGAAGTTTCAATGCCACAACCTGTTACCCCAAGATAAGAGTAGCAGTTATCTACATAAGGTATTAAATAACTGACAGGGTTTAAATATGCTGACGCTAACCCAAACGCACCAAACAGTAAAAGAGAAACAGTAAAAAGATAACTTAAAAATTTGAAAGCAGGGGAGAATGAAAATGGGATTTTTTCAGGAGGGAAGGTGGCATTTTGCCCAAGAATCTTGAACAATAACTTGTCTAGTCTAAGTTTCATAATCTATCTCCTATTTGTCTTGCTAGGACATAAACACCGACTGCCAACCCTGTAACTCCAATCCCTATGCCTAATCCTATCAATCTCTTCATTATAGTTATCTCTCTTTGTAGCTTAGCTACTAGTTTTTTTAAGTCATTTAATTGATTGTGTAAAAAAGTCCATTGTGTATCGTTTGACATAAATTCATTCCTTTATGCAACTCCTAATGAAAATTGACTCTCATAAATTGAAAAACTTCCACACCTTATATATCCCAATGGGGTTTTCCACCCCACATTAGCTGAACCATCATCTTCATTACCATAATCAGTTGTGTCTGCATATGTGATATTGGCAGAAGTTACTTGAGCAGTAAGCCTTACATTTTTACCTGAAGTTGAGCCTTCACCCACATACCTTAAAGTGTCTGATATCCCATAGCCGTATCCTGCAAGTGCTGTGGATAATCCTGTAATGGTTTGCTTTAATGCTCCCCCATAATAAAGTTTAACAGTTAAAGTTATGGTATTTGCAGTAATGCCAACGGCAGGACCACCTGACCCTGAGTAGGTATTATCTGCCACAAATGACCCTGCAACTATTCCAACTGCTGAAGCATTACTTGACGCCGTATAAGTAGCGTTATATAAATCAATTTCTGTTTTTGCCATTTCAGCATCACTTGGTGGTGAGCCAATGCAAGTTAACAAACCTGACGATTTTACAGATAGTGAACCTGAACCTCCACTAACAGCAAGTGTATGTTGATGATTCCCTGCTGATGCAGTTGTAGCACCACTTCCTAAAGTTCTTAATGATGCAGTTCCTGCCGAAGCATCTGCCGTTGTTAAATCAATAGCACTTGAGCCGTTGTAATAAAGAACAGCAGTTCCATTTCTTTGCATTACACCTGTTGAACTTGGGTTAGCTGATTGGTCAGCAAAACCCATGCTAGTGATACTGCTAAAACTAACTCCTGTTAAGGTGCTAGAACCATCACCTGCTCCACCTGAATGGGCATGAGTTGATAATGCAAGCATAT
>VTLG01000071.1_pt1 | contig 32291 bp, 50 predicted proteins | sample 4694571 | NCBI WGS metagenome assembly VTLG01 (sample SAMN12604809, study PRJNA352737) | marine metagenome | biome: ENVO:00000447; feature: ENVO:00000209|ENVO:00000569|ENVO:01000036; material: ENVO:00002151; isolation source: viral sequences binned using virsorter ...
GAAAACCCAGTTGATTTACCAAATAAAGTGTTTTTATCACCACCACTAGCAATATTTCCTCCTGATGTATATCCAAATATTGTATTACTAGCACCACTATCATTATTACTAAGACTGATGCGAGAGTGAGCATCAATTTGAAATCGGATTGCATTATCAACATTAAATCTTAACCAGTCTGAATCTTCATCTCCATGTATTTTTACCCTACCAATGTTTCCATCTGTAGTCGCAAAATTTAAAGATTGCTGATTATCTAATCTTATATTTCCACCTGAAATATCGAGCTTTTCTTGAACTGAGGTAGTTCCGATACCAACATTCCCTGATGAATCAATTCGCATTCTTTCAGAATGTGTTGTTCCACCATCTGCTGTGGTAAAAAATACAAGCCTACCCGGCATATCATTATCGCCCGGTGTTCCATCTACTTCAGATTTTATTGAACCAGTTCTAAGATATTCATTTCCATCCCATCCCCAAAATTGTATTTCACCAGTTTTATCATCAGCACTTAAAACTTCAGGGCTACTTGAATTTTCTCTTGCGTGTCTTAATGATACTACTGGATAATCACTATCATTTACTACAGTTGATTGAATATCAGCAGTTCCATTAAGGGCATATAAATCGAGCTTTTCTGCGGGAGAGTCAGTTCCAATACCTAATCGCCCTGTGTGAGTAAATGTAAATAATTCAGTTTGATAATTTTTAAGACTTAGTGTGTAATCGGGTGCAGCTATCATATACCACCAGTCATTGTTAGCACCACCTGCATCAGATTTTATTACAAGTCTAGCACTTTGACCAGTAGGACTATCTATAACAAAATCTGTATTTCCACTAGAGGCTTTAATAGCTCCACCAGTAGCATAAAATGTACCCTCAATTATCTCATCGTATGTAAATGAGCCACCACCCTCTACTTTTAAATCACCTGTGATAGTAAGGTCGCCATCTATAGTGCCACCAGCTAACGCTGCATTATCTCCCGCAGTTGTAAACATTTTATTTAACATTCTACAATCCTCACTGCTCCCGTTGTGGTTGATGTTGAGTTATAATTGAAATAAACAGTGTTGCCTAATCCCCTGGGAACTGTTAAAAAAATTAATGTGTCTTTAGGGATTAGTAAATCATTTGAAGCATTTACATCTGTCGTGGTAGCAGAAAAATTAAAGTAAATTTCTACCGCTGAATAGACTCCTAAATTAGAAGTCATTGTTGCTAATGATTTATGGGTTGTGTTTCCCGTACTAGCTGAACTTCCTGCTGTACCCGCACTTGATACAGTCCATTCTGCTCCAACTGTTGCGTTTAAAGCCTCTTGTACCGACCTTTTATGTAAGTCTGCCATGTTATATCTCCTTAATCAGTTGACCAAATTCTATGAACTATTGCAAAATCGCCACTAGCTACAGTTACCGCAGACCATTGTCCATATATTGTTTGACCTGCTAAAAGAGTTACGGATGATAAAGAATCCCAAATATCTGTATCTACACTTGTTGCAGATATAACGCAATCAACAGACAGTGCTGTGATTGCACAATAAACATGAGAATTTACTGTTGCATTAGTAACATAATCATAGCCACCACCTGCGGTAATTATATTTAATGCTTCTTGGGCTGAATATTTATGAAGGTTGGATTTTGCCATTTTCTCTTCCTCTCTAAGCTATGACTAGCGTGAATGAGTTATAATTAACTCTTAAAGTTAAAAACGAAACTAAAGTTTTTGAAAGCGTTACTTCTTTTTCTTTTTCTTTTTAGGCTTCGATGCGGTTATTTTATCTCCACCTAATTTATTTTTAATTACTTTATAACCATTATCAACATGCTTTTGAGCTTCTTCTCTGCTCATAGCAATTCTTTTATTGTTATCTTTTTCTAATATAATCATAATATATTTTCCTTTTAAAATGTGGGGCAGAGCGAATCATGCCCCACTTTGATTAATAACCAGTTAAGTTTACGGATTAAGAAATTCAATCCCTTTAACATGGTTAGAAGTAGTGATTACAGCACCATAGATTATATCAGCAACGACTTTTGTTCCTAAATATGAAACATCGTATTCTGATTGTATCCTGATGTCTTGTTGCACTGCAACAGCAATCGCTGATTTATGCACAAGGTACGCAGCGTGGTCACCTGTGCTTGTACCAGTTCCAATCAAACTGGATGTGAAAACTGGAATGCCAAAGAGGTTTCCAACTTTACCAGTTTGCATTACTGCGTTATCATTACCAAAACCAACCCCAGCACCTGAGTTATTAGTTACAAAGGCTTTAGAGTTTAGTAAGTCGGCATAGATAAGCGGATTAACAAAGAAAGCACATTCATCCTGAGGGATGTCATTACTCATCAAAGTTCCTAAAGCCGTTTCAACATCAGCATTAGTTAGTCCATTGTCAGCAGCCAAACTTTGGGTTGTACCAATAGTTCTAAGCAATGCCTCAATCTTAGTATCAACTGCTTTCGCTAGAGCATAGCCCATAGATGCAGAATACTTAGAGAATAACTGCTCGTTAGATTGAACCATAGCTATATCCTCAAACAATTTTGCAGCATATTTGTGCTGGTCAATCGCCAAGTCAATATCGGTTTCAACATTAGCTGTATAAGACACTGCTGTATTAGCATTCTTATCATCAGTTGAAACCTCCTGAATGGTTGGTATGTGCAGGACGTCTCCCCGACCTTGAACAAGGCTTGAGTAGTCGTCAAAAAATGGTTTAAAAATGAGATTTTTCTCGAAATACCGATACACTCCGTCAGACCATAACTCTGGCACGAAAACGTCAATATCAGATTTTTGAGTTACATCCCCAGTAAATCCATAATAATTAGCCATTTAAAAGCTCCTTATTTTTTCCTAAGTCGGTAACTATCTAAAATGTTTTGCCAGTTATCACGCCTGTCTTTTTGACTCATATCTACCCAGTTTTTATTATCTGGATTTGCTGTTCTAGCTGGTGTTCCATCGGTAGGTTTTACCGAATTAGGTTCGTTAATTAATTTCCTATGAAGAGTTCTAAGCTGGGTAAGGTTTAATTCACCAAACGCTTCTTTATCCTCTTCATCAAAGTCAGCTAAAAGTTCTTCACGAAATGCAGCTATTTCATTCATTGCTGCTTCAATAACAGGTTCTTGCTCTTGCAATTTAACCTTTCTTTCTTCCGCTAATTCTTGCCATTTGTTTTGTTCAGCCATTGTATTTTCTCTGTCTTGGGCTAACTTTTTTTCCATTTTAGCAAGTTTACTTTCAGCTTCCTGTGCTCGATTTCTATACTTTTTGCTTTCGGCTATCAATTCCCCAAACTCGGCACTAGGTTTAGAATCTTGATTCTGGTTATCAGTTACCACCTCTTGAGCAACGGCTTTTTCTACTGGTGGTCGCTCTATTGAACCAGTCGCACTCTGCGTATTATCTTGTGACATTCTGTCTCCTTTGGTTGTTATTAAAAAACATTATATGTTTAAATCTATTTCTATATCTTTGGCAACAAATCGAAGTATATTATTTTCTATCTTTCTTGATAAAAAATCTTCTAAAAATTTTTGATTTTTTTCATTTAGTCCGTAAATATTTCTTCTTGGCTTTTTAGTCCAGGCAGGCGGTTTAGCATTACCCATTACTTTTAACCCATCTGCATATAATATTTCAACACTGGTTTTAGTGGGGTTTTGTGCTTTAATAGAATCTAGCATCTTTCCTGTTAGTCTTAAATTGGGCGGACTTGTTTGCCTACTGGCGGAAACCCCCTTTGATGCAGCTTTTCCTATTGATTTTTTAGCAGCGTATTTAAAATCATAAGATTCAAAATCCCTAGTGTTGCCCTTACCATCTTGACTAATACCACCATCTGAATCTTTTACTATCCTAGTCGCTAGCTTACCACCAATTATTTTCCAATCCTTAATATCGGTTTTCACTACATTAAATAACTTCATACAACCATCCAACTATGCCTACAATTAAAACCACCCCGCACTCCAAATGGGGTGTCTGTATCATTTACTTGTGCTTCTGTATATCCATTTGAGGGTTCATTGTTATTAGTTGATTGGCACTCTGGTCTTGTCCTAGCATCTTGAGGTCCGACATAAGTCCATTTAACATTTTCGCCTTTAAATATATTGTATCTACTAAAATCACTAAATTGTCTTAATCCAGTATTAACTGCTACATTTAATTGATGGGTCGCTAAGTTTGTTTCACCTAATTGAGCAACAATACTACTAATACTAGAACCGCTATAAATATTAGTGAATAAAAGCTTTTTTAAATCATTGCTATAAGAACTCGCCCTACCTAATAAAGCTTCAGTATCTAAGTCTTTAAGCTGTTGCAACGCTTGAACTGTTTCTGATTTTAAGGGAGCAATTCCTCTTCTTTTAGCTTCATTAACGGCACTAGTTAATAAAACATCATACTCTTTCATTAAGTTATTTATTTCATCCCCATAGCCCTTTTCAACCAATTCTTGTAAAAAGTTTAATTGCTTAGTAGTGTTAAGTAATTGCGTATCAGACATATCCTTCATTTTATACGCCAATTTTTCTAAATCATCCTTTAATTCGTTTTCTATTTTTTCTATACTTGACATAAATGAATTAACTGTTGCGTCTATACTATCAGGCATTTAGTATTCTTTCAATTTGACTTACTGGTTGTTGGGCTTCCCTTTCTGCTTGTACTTCTTGGTCTCTTTCTTCTTTTACTTCGCTCATCTTAACTTCCAATTCTTCATCGCTCATATCGGGATTAAAATACAACAACAATTCACGCTTAGTCATTATGCCCTTTGATAACTTCCAATCAAGCATTTTTAATTCTTGTTCAATAGACATGGGGTAAGATACTTCACCAAAATCAATAGCTAAATCCTCGCTTAATGACAATGCACCATGAATATCTAATATTGTTTTATCTATTTCATATCTACTATGTTCCCATTCTTTAAAATAAGCAATATCGCTTTCTCTTGATTCAAGGTTTTCTATTTCTAGTATCCTTAGTGCTTCACCCGAAGGCGAGTTGCCTCCCGACTCGCCCCATCTTATTCGTAGGTGATTATTTTCTGCGGTTTGGTTAGCAAATGCTTTTACGCTTTCTATCATTTCATCTAAACCGCCACTGGGGCTAACATATTCAAAAGTCGCTCCCTCTGGCAAAATTATAGCACTATCAATACCCGATTTAATTACACTTTGCCCCTCATCTATTCCAGTAAATACAGGTTGCCCCAACCTACTGCGAACACTTAGGGCTATTTCAGTCATAGCTATACCAATTTGAACTGCCGACCTAACAACATCGAAACTAGATGATGGATACACAACCCGACTAATTGGGTTTATGCTATAAGGATTAATCATATCTTCATTTCCATTAACCGCAAACCTTCTACCTTTTTGGTCAAACTTAAAATGCATACCAGGGATTCCATCCCTATCTTCAGACCAAAAAACAAACATCCTATCTTTATTATTGCCTTTATCTATTTCATAACTATAACCATAAGGCTCTGATTCACCATACATATAATATTCTTTTACCAATGGAAGTATTTCATATTCTAATCGTTGCTTACGCTCATTAAATTTGGTTTTAAAATGACAACTACCTAACAACCAAGCTAGTTCGCTAAATTGTTTTGTTTGGCTATCTAGCATATATGCTATTTCTTTATAATCATCGCTTTCCTTACCACCAATTAATCTTATAATTGGGTTTTTATATAACATCATTCTAGCTCTAGCAAATCTTGGAACTACTTTTTGCGGATATGTAGGTATTTGACTAAGTGATTCACTACCAAACCACTGTTCTAAATGTTTATCCATATTAATATTATAATAAAAGTCCAAAGCAGTCATTCGTTCTGCTTCTTCTTTTTCCTTAAAACCCTTTTCAGCCTTTGCTACTGTTTCTAATATTATTTGTTCAGATAGTTCAGGGATAACTACTTGATTTACTGTTCTTCCAAAATTAATCATATTTTTACCATTTCATTGTTGTGCTAGCCCTACTTATTACTGGAAACTTATATGCGATTGCATAACTACAAGCATCAAGTGAATGCGTAAGTTCTATTTGCGATTTATCGATGCCTCCCTTTTTGTCTCTTTGCACTTGTTCTAAATCTTTAATTAAGTATTTGCATTTAGCATCAACAGTCATGCCTATGTTGCCCTCTGCATCTAACAACTTTCTATTTAAAGCATTTAATCTATCTACATGACTTGGATGAGATTTTTTTGCACGAATTAAAAAACCAAAGTCTCTTAATATGTGGTGGTCTGAACGATTACTGGTTGTGCTTCTTGCTGAACCCGCAGGGTCTGGATATACTTCCACATTTGGTTCAATAGCTTTCATTTTTCTTCCCATCTCTTCAGTATTACTATTCTTTAACCTTACTTCATTATAATAATGTATTGTTCCATCAGTATATTCACACGCTAAGACTGCAGTCATATAATCAACATTAAAATCACAACCCCACCACTTATTGCTCGATATTTCAGTCGCTTTTTTAATGTGAATGTTTCTATCAAAGTTCCAAGCTGCTCTATTTCCAGTTGATTCAAAAGATGCTTCAAACTCCTGCCTAAATAATGTAGCATCCATCGTTCTTTTAGCTCTGGTAATTTCTTCTGCAGGTACAAATCCGCCATCTATTGTTTTAAATTGCCACGACTTCCAGTCGGGTTCGCTTTGCCCCCTACTGTATAAATCATACATAACATCGTAACCATTAGGCGTACCAATAAACAATGCACTGCCCTGGGTGGTTGCTAACATGGGATAAACAATCTCTTCCCACACATGCGGTTTTATATACGCCATTTCATCCATAACACACATAGTTAATTCAACACCACGCAAGTTATGTTCATTATCAGCACCCTTAACTGCAAGCTCTGCACCATTATCAAAAACAACAGACAATTCGCTTTCATTTAATTTAGCCCCTACAAACCCAGCGAACATTTGACGGAGTACTGGCATAATTATGAGCTTCCCTTGACGGTAAGTTGGCGTTATAAACCACCTTCTCTCCCCTTTTTGAAATGGGTTCTTCAGTAAATATATAAGAGACAAAATAGTCTTGCCCCACCTCCTGCCACATACTAAAACTTTGAACCTGCTCGGGTCGTTTAATATATCTTTTCTTGTTTGATTTAGTGTCCATTCAATCATTAATAACCATTACTTGTATTGGTTCATTCTTATTTGTTACTTCCCTAGTTTCCTTTGCTTTTCCTTCTGTTCTGTCCGCCAATTCTCTTGCAGCTTGAACATTGCCATTTATTGCTGCACTTATTTGCCCAATAATAACCGCATGCCGAAAGCTTTTATCTGCACCCAGGTTTAGTCTTTTTGTTTTACCGTCTGATGTTTTCATTGTTATATCAATTTCCTTTGAATCCAATAAATCATTTGCAACATCAGCCCAAGCTTCGCCCTTTTTTGGTCTGCCTTTTGGGTTTCCAGATACACCCTTTTTCCACCCCTTACCAGTTATTCCGCCTTCGTTGTTTTTGTGTTGTTTATCAACACTAGGCATAATTGTTGAGCGATGCGGTCGGTACTGCCCCGCCTCCTCCATCTTGGAAAGATGATGTGCTACTGTTTACACCAGCATCGCAATTTTTTCTGTTAGATTGTAATTTTATTAAAGGCACTGTTTTAGCAAATGCAACATCAATAGAATCTTTATTACCCTTTTCATCTTCAGTCCAAACTTCTAAATCATCTTTTGTGGGATATTTGTCATATATATCAAATTGAGCGTGCTTCATTAATCTTTTTTTATCACGCAACCAATATATATAAACAAAATTATGCCCAACCCATTTTTTAACATTTGGAAATATCCCTTTTAACTTTGGTAAGCTATTTACTGAATATCTATGCCACAAAGCAATGGGGTGAACAATGCCCTTTTCGGGTATATAAATCAATGAACATATTTTTTTACCAACATAATCATAGTTAGCAGCCTGGTATATTGTACCAATTAATCCTTGAAACCCCGCTGCATAAGTGTATAAGTATTTTATTTTTGTATGCTTTTTTAATAGTCTATGGGTAAAAGATAAAAACCGACTTGCAGTATTAGGTGGACACCAATCAAATACAAAAAACCTGCATAATTCTAAATAATCATCAAACTCACCAGCATCGCCAAATAAAGCTTTTGGTGTTTTTCTAGGAACTATGCCCCATCCCCACACAGCAAGACCTGCCACCTTTCCATTAATATAAGCAGCGAAATAATATTTAGAGCTATTAGGTAGGGATTCTGCATGTGGGTGCAACTTACAAACACGCTTTGCTTCTTTTCTATCTATTGGCTTTACTATCATAGCAACATCATAATTGCTTTATTTTTGTTTTTATCTAATTCCCCCAACTTGGATTGCAGTAATTCTAATTCTGCTTTATTTAATACAAATGTAATTTGGTGTCTATCATCTACTCCGCTAGTGTCGCCCTTTTCTTCAAAATAAGATGCCCAATCATCATTAGAGGGTGCGTTATTCCAGCCCAACTCTTGACTACTAAAACCCCACTCCATAAGGTTATCAGTATCAAAAAAATTAGCTAAAGTATCATAATCCCACTCTCCAACATTTTTATTTAGCCTAATATTTAATTCTTTTTCTTCTTCTTGGTCTAAATCAACCTCAACGCATGGTATTTTATTAATAGCCATTTCCTTTGCTATTCTTAACCTTTGGTGACCACCAACCAAAATATTTTTCCTATCTTTATTTTTATTTATTATTAGCGGGTCAACCAAACCAAAGCGACTAATAGATTCTTTTAATTGCTCATATTGGTCTTTTGTTAGTTGTCTTGGGTTGTACTCAGCTAATAGAATATCACCACTATTATAGTAAACTATTTCCACCTTAAAATTTAAAAACTCTTTTAAAACTATTGAAAGTGCTTATTTTAAATAAATAATTAGGTGTTTTTGGGGTTTATTTGCTTGAATATGCGGGGTTTAGCCTTATAAGCGATAACACCTTTGGAGTAATATTAATAGACTCTTTTTGGGGTTTATATAAAACCTGCACAATTTTAGGATTTCTGGTTTCTAGCTCTTTTAACCTTAAATTAATATCATGCATTAACTCTTTTATTGAGTTTCCCATAGCACTTTTAAAACTAAATGCATTTTCTGTTTCATACATAATTTCCGCATGATATAAAAAATCGTGATTAACTTGCTCCAAAAACATTTGTTGCTTCATATATTATCCCATTAATTTGAGCAATAGCGTCTATTAACTCCATAGTTGTTAATTCATCGTTGCCAGTTTTAACAACTAAATCGCTGAATTCTTCATACGATACAATGGTTACTATTCTTTCTAGGTGTTCTGTTTTTTCCATCTTGGATATTTTATATCGCATTCGTTGCAAACCCATATAGAACCCGCACCCTCACCATCTTGCCTATTAGCCATTGTTACCCATTCATCACATATCTCGCATGATATTTTATTATTCATTATTTTTAAACTCACTTACAACCCCATTAATAATACAATCCCTTATAAATATATCCTCATCATCTGTGTTTAAATCTAAATGACTTCTTTTCTTTACTAAGTCCATATAAATCTTATTTGTTGGGGCTCTTTTACCATCAAAGAATCTCATGTGAAACACTAGCTTGTCCGCATAGTCATTATATGGTCGGTTGTCTATTATGACACTGTGTTTTACAGGTCTTTCCGTTACCCAATACCCACTTTCAATTTTATCTTTTGGTGTGTATAAAGTATTTCTTTCATCATTCCACAAATAATAATTATAACCTAATTTACTATTATCTATGCGATTATAAAATATGCCCTCTTGCTCTAACATATCAATATATCTCATTCTATCACTGTCAATCCGATAGACCTCACCATATACCCTACCACCCTTATCTGGAATCATAATAGGAAAACTAAACCCACCTGGCAAATAAATAGAGTGGTCTTTTAAGATTTCATGTCTTAAAAATTCCGCCTCTTCTCCCTTAGGCTTTAATATTCTTTTACCTAAAAAGCTATGATTGCAACCACCTCTTTTTAATGTACCATATACAAACAAATCAAACATTGGTTACATCCTTATGTGTTTCTTCAGCATGGCATAAAACACACAAAGCCACACACTTTGCAATTTCTTTTAATATTGCAGTCTCCGAAATCATATCATAAACCATGTCCGATATATTGGCAACCTTTGTTGATGGGTCTATGTGGTGAAATTCTAAAGCCTGCGGAATTCTGTCATACCCGCAACAATCACAAGAAATCCCCAGTTTGATTTCTTTGTACCAAACCACCCTAGCATCTCTTTTGATTTTGTTTACCCTAAGATAATAACAATGGTGGCAATAAGGTCTGCGATAGTGTTTCCTTTCACCGCTTTTTAAGGTTTTCCAGCTAGCAGTTGCAAAATCTTCATGTAGTTTAAGCTTGCCACACTCCTTGCATTTTCTTTTAATCTCTTTTATATCTTGAACAATCATTATTTTACCCTCCTTATTGTTGAGCCATCTTTGGCTTTAAATAGTTTTAATTGGTCACTATATGAAAATCTTGGGACAAACCCACTAACTGTTTCCTCTTCATCTTTATATGCACCAATCTTTTCATCATATAACGACCACTTACGAACCTTTGGCTTTGCAATCTCAATTACCTTAGTCGCAATTTCAAGCGTCTTTGTATTTATCCTAACCATAGTATTCGGCTCTATCGTTATCTTTTTATAGTCGCCCCAAAACCCCGCATTTATTATAGACATGGTGCTACCATAGGCATAGCCATCAATCTCGGGGACATACACCATTTCTATGGGGTTATTAGCCTTGACCATATATATATAATCTGGTCGTTCTAAATCCGCCCAAACAATAGCAACACGACCTTCAACTTTTGGCAATCTGTTATTAAGAAAATCATCTACATTGTTAGATGTTTCATATAGTCTAAAAATTGCCTCACTATCAACCTGGGCATATCTTTCCATTCCATATTTATGAAACAACTCTTTGTGATTAGATATAGAGCCATTATGTGTACCTATTGTTCTACCAGTCCTTATTGGGTGATTGTTTTTATTAATTGACGGTGAGCCAAGTGTAGCATATCTAGTATGCCCCATTAGGCAGGTTATTCCATCATAAACCATGTCAATATTATCTAAAACATCACTATCTACAAAAAAGTCATAGGCATCTTTAGGCTTTTTACATATTACATAATCACCATGCTTATCAACCAAAGCAAAACCAGTGGCATGACCGCCCCGCATATCTGCCTCTGTAAGCATTTTTATAAAAGATTGTGAGGCTCCCCTTAGAGCCTCACTTTTTCTATCTTTTTGTTTTAAAACAATACCTGCTAATCCACACATTTTAATTGACCTCCCTATTAGTTTCTAAACCCTTACTTACATAGCGTCTGTAGTCACTATGTGCTATATAATCATTTTCTCTTGCACTTAGTTCTTTATATCTCTTTAGCATGTAATTGCTAGCAGCAAAAACAACACTATCGGTTTCAGTAGCAACAAACCCAATAGCTTTTCTAAATCTCCAAAGACCACGACTAACATCGTTTGGCACATAGTTCATTTGAACACTATTTGTATTTTCAACTGTGCTTACTATAGCCTGGGTTATTACAATCCAATTAGCGATTTTTTCAAAGTTTGTAGAGCCATTATGGTAACGAAATTCAACAGAACCCCTAGTCCATACATTTCTAAGGTTAAGTCCACAACCCCTACTATACTGCACATTGGGGCAACCCATTTCACTACCAATGCCATTGCCATATCTATATTTTCTATCACAATCATCAGCAAGCTTACTAACCATAAGCTTAACATCTCTTTTTTCAACACCTACACCTAGACCATAGTTAAAAAATTCTTTTCTAACTGGAGTGCTATATCCTCTGCTATCCAACCTTGAGGGTGAAACTAATTTGTAAATTAAGTGTTCATACTTAGCAACAAATTTTATAAGGTTCATTAAAAATGTTTGTCCTTCTTTTTTACCGCTAGTCATTTTATTTGTTACATCGTGGTGTATATGTATTCCACAAGTGTGGTTTACTTTACAACCCAACTCATTTAACACACTTAAAACCTGCTTCAATTCATATAAACCTTCAGCCCCATAAAGAATTGGTGAAACAAGCTCGTTATCACCACTGTAGCCATGTTCATTAGCATGTACAGAAGAATCTGTAACAAGCTTCCAATGGTTTCTTGTGGTGTGGTTGTAACCTTCTACCTTTGTTACAATATCAGTATTAGTTGTTATTGCTACTGCTACATCTTCCCTACTAAGGTTACTTGGCTTTAAAAATTCTATTTCAACCCCAAAACCCTTATCATTATTAAAATTACCTTTTTGCATTTTTTCCTCACTTGTTATGTTGTTATTGATAATCACAACAAGAGTCTATGCTAAAAAACAATACGGAGCAACCCTTTCTTTGTTTTTTTTTAGGGTTATTTAAGGGTTAATAAATAATTTGGGGTTTCCTTTAATAAATACTAAAACATTTTGATGGATTTTGACTACTTTTTTATAAGTCATGTTTCCATCTGCTCTCATGCTTGCACTAGCTACTGGATTTCTTAATATAATTTCATTGTAGAATTTTAACCCAGCGTTCTCAAAAGATTTTATAGTTTGCCCCACTAAATCAACCATAAATCCGTTTTTATTTCTAATGTTTCCAACCACAAAACAAGCAAACCTATTATCTCTTAACAACTTACAAGACTTACTAATAATAGATTGATAAACACGATTAAAATCACTGTAGGGCATGTTGCTTAAATCGTTTGGGTCATCACAATATGTTTCTAAATCATAATATGGTGGGCAACTAAAAATAAAATCAAATGTTCTATCAAAATTATTTAATTTTTTATTACTATCCCCCACAATCCATTCTGGTCTGTTGTTTGGTGTTATTTCCAATCCCTGGCTCTGGTTTGATAAAACCTGCCTTTCCCTTAATTCAATTCCAGTATATTGATAATCTAAATAATTAGCAACAATCCCCCTAACACTGCCACCCGCAAAGGGGTCAAGTATTGTTCCGCCTTTAATTGCAAACCAATTATAGATAACCTCACATAGCACTGGGTCAAAAATTGAAACATAAGGTGTTTTTGTAATATCTCTGCCAGTTGCTTCCAGTCTAATAGTAGATGTTTTTTTTGGTTTTAGTCCTATCATTTTTCCATCTTGTGTCATTCTTTGGTTGGTGTTGCTATTACCCCTACCCACTTCACTTTTAATTCCCAAATTTTTCCATTTATTTTTTCTTTTTTGCCAATCACCGCTAGCAGTATCAAATATTGAAAATGGCGGAATTATATATTTTTCTTTTAAACTGTTTGGTTCAACAACCACATTGCCAAATAAATCATAGTTAGCCATTATAGGTTGTCCTCTATTTTTTTTTCCAACTCTCTTTTTGTTATTTTTCCCTCGTGATATTCTTTTCCCCAGTCCCACAACTTATTTATTAATCCACTTGGAGTTGGTTCTTCTTTTATGGTTTTATGGTTTTCCATAAAATTATCTATCCTATTTTGCAGCAATATGTTTTCTATTACTTGCATCTTCGGCAACCGCCCTGCCATTTGACCATTTGGTAGCTCACAAGAATTAAATATTTGCGACCAAGACCTTTTTATGGTTTCTAGTGAATATTTCATTAGAACACCGCAAAACTGATTAAATAATAATTGGTTGTTGCCCTTTATTTCTAAAGTATTAAATAAGTCATTAATGTAGTGACTTGCTTCCTGTGAATTGCATTTCTTTTCGCTCATCTTTTCCCTTCTTATTTATTTTCCACTCTTTATTGTTTTTAACCCATGTTGCCAATCTTCTTGTTATATCAAAAGTTTGTTGTAATTCAAATCTCATTTTTGTGTTTGAATTATTACGCTCTGTCCAAAACCCAATAAAATTATCTGTTTCATCATTTGTGTATTTTTTTTCCTTAATAATTGCACTTACTTCTTTATTGAATTTATCCTGTCTTTTATCTATATCTTTTTCTTTATCTTTATCTTTAAGGGTTACTAAACTCTTCTGCAAATAGTTATTCAAGCCTTTTTCCTCTAATCTTTTAATTACAGATAAATGGGGTTTAGAATTAATTCTTAATTGACCATATTGATATTCTATAAAAGATGGAATAAAATATTGATTAACTTCTACTTCAATCATTTTATTTCTTATAGCAGTTGGTATCATTTCCTCGTTATCAATGTTTGTGCCTATAAAAAAATTCATTGCTTCCCAATCTGCATCAAAAATACCTGCGTGGTCACATTTAGTTAATATGTAAATCCATATTAGCTTAGAGCTTTTGTCAAGCCTTCTAAACCAAGCTTTATCCCATATTTTAGTGTCTATAAATCTCTTTGCCATTATTTGTTCTCCTTACAATTTGGACATTGTTCTCGTTTTTTTCCTATTATTGGTATATGGTTTTTTGGATAATATTCATATTCTCGACTCATCATTTTTCTATTTCTTTGCCAGAGTCTCTTACAAGAATTACAATATTTAATTATATCATCAATGCGATGATGTAACCGCTCATACTTATTTGCTTTTTGCTGATTTTTTTTTCTTTGTTCTGTTAATCTTTCAGTAGTCGCATCCAATATCCATTCAATCATGCTCTTCTTCATAAGTCCGCACCTTTTTTTGAAGTTCCATTATTTTAGATATAAGATATAAGAAATCCTCTAAGCTAAACCAAGAATACCAACCGCCTTTGAATTTTGCAATCAACAAACCAGTTTTGCCAAGTGGCAAATCTCTATCTATTTGCTCCATCCACTTAGGTATTTGCAAAGTATTCGTGTTCTTGATTTCAATGTGGAAGTCGTATAAAGGATTATCGTTGTCAATATCAATAATATCTCCCTTAAAACTGAGACCACCACTATTAGGAGTCCTGCGAAAATTAGTGCCAAGATACTTATTAATAATTTTAACGACTGCAAGCTCTCCTCGCTTTCCCTTTTTTTGACTATTTATCATTAAAACAACTCATCTACTGCGGGTTGCATTAATTCTTCATTGCAAATCTGTTTGTGCAACTCTAAAACAGAATAAGTGTTTGTTTTTAAAGCATCAATGTCTTTTGAAAAATGGGTAGCAACCTTCATGGCAGCCCATGTGGTGATTTTAACCTCGGTTGTGTTTTGCCTATCCCTCATATCTTGGTCTAGGGGTTTATTACTGCCAACTGAAACAACTTTCCATTCGTGCTTGTATGGGTTATCCTCTTGATTATCATCTGTTATTTCAATGACATCACCCCTAGTAAACTTTTTTAATTCTGCAACTAATCCATAATCAGCAAAAAAGTTTTTATCAATTCCGTCATGTTTAACTCCGTATAAATACCAGTCATTACCCTTTGCATTTTTACCAGTTTTTGGGGCATCAAAAGACAATTCAACTTTATATGTTGTTCCTTTTTGAAATTCCAACTTAGGTTTTTGATTCACTTCCATTATATACTCCTTATTATTAGGTTATAAAAAAAACTACTAAAAACATAAATAGCAGCTATTATTAAATATATTTCTATAAAGCTTTCAAGTTTGTTAAAAAAATTATCCATTATTTTCTCCTTTGTTAATTTTAAGCGGGGGCTGAACTCTTAAAACAACCCCCGCTATTCATGCTAGGTGTGAGAATAAACCAGTCCTAGCAATACCACACCTACTTATCAACTCACTATACATAACTGGAGGTTACGCTCATTGAATAAAGAAAGTGAGGATTTGTTTCAGTGCGGTTATTTTTTGGGCATGAGGAAAAGCGAAGATTCCAACATGACGTTAAGGTGTGTGGAAAAACCCCCATGCCCATGTGATTATCTAATGTCACCTTTTTTTAATTTAGGTGGTGTGTCTAGCCACCTTTTAAATTGTTTTGGACTATCTGTAAACATTGAAATTTGTTTTTTATCCTGCATAACATCAATGCACTTATATCTTGTAAACCTTACAATATCCCCAAATCTGTTTTTTTCAGTATAATCTTTTGATTCAATTTTCATGCCACCCTTTTTAAGGTTAAATATTATTGCAGCTAGCCTGGTTGCATTGTATTCTCTTATTGCTTCCATGCTTGTAATTGACTTTCCAGACTCTAAATGCTCTTTTATTTTCTGGTGTTTAGTTTTCTTCTTCATTAACAAACTCCTCATATTCTAGTGCATATTTGTATGGCTCACTTACTACATTAATTACACTATCTGTGCCATATTGTTTTTCTTTAACCAACCACCTCAAGAAAGGTGTGAAATCATCATCTGTTACTAATGGTATCATTTTTTTTCCTTTATTAAATATCACTTTAATTCCAAATCGTTTTGCTCAAAAGCATCCATTTCTGTTGTAATTTTGTCCAACCTTTTACTAAGTGCATCCATTTCGCCCTTACACATATTATAGTCGTTTAAATATTCCATTTCAGTGTGTCTATATAGACTGCGGATAAACGAACCCAACTTCAAACAATAGTCCTTTAATCGTTGATATTGAATAAGGTTTGGTGGTGCTATCATTATTCACGCTCCAGTTCATTATTAATTGGGTTGAAATACCTTACAGTCAAATGATGCCCACCCCAATTATCACCGCTAGGGGCTGAAATACGATACCTACCATCTAGTTGTTTTTCAACTGTAAAACTTTTCATTGTTTGCCCAAAAAATCGCATGGTGTCTTTACTAAAAAAATAAGGTGCTGTTTTTTTAGTCAGTTTTTTTATTTCATAAATAGTCATTTATACACTCCAACTTTTATATGGTAAAATCATTATTTGCTCCTTAGTCTGTTAAACATAATCATTGCCTCATCCGCACAAAATTGTTGAACATTTTTTGCCCAACGAATGTAAGTGCTTTCAATGTTGGCACACCTTGAGCAAGAATTAGAATCTGTTATGGTTGTTCTTGCCCCTGTATGTTGCATCATTAAGGTTTTCATGTTGTCTGTGGCTACTTGCACCAACATTTGTTTTATCGTGCTTTCTACCGCCCTATTTATCCCCTCGTAGGCATCGGGGCTAATGCGATAGCCCCCATCCCTTACAAGTTTTTTTACTTCGCTTTTTTTCAATAACATCCTACTTACCCCCTAAATGTTTAGCAACAATATATTTAGCTTGGTTTATCCATGCATTTTTTTGAGTTGGGTTTGATGTATGTTGAACATCTGATAATATACTTAATACATACATTGATATATCATCTTTCTTTATTGTACTAATATAGTCGTCAATTTGATTTTGTTCTTGTGTTGTCATTTTTAACTCCTTGTTATTTTGTTTAATCATCACATAGAACCTATAGCCCTTTAAATTAAGAGTCAATAGTTTTTTTTAAGGGTTTATAAAGGGTTAAAAGAGGGGTGGATGTGATGATTATCAAACAAGAAGGATTCGCTGGAAGCGAAATGATAGAAACCACCCCTCAATTATATTAGCCTACCGATTTTCACGACACTTACTTGCTATAGTTCTATAGTGGCAAAAGCTAATAAAGTTATACCACAATTTAATTAAAAATTCTTAATTTAAAAAAATTAAAATTCTTCTATAAATGATAAACTGGTTGTCCAGTAGCGATGAGCAACTTGCTCAAAAGAGGGTTTGTTATTTAATCTGCAATACATCCACCCGTCATCCCCACTATTTTCTGTGCTATCTAGTTGCAGTAATAGTGGAAACATTCCCCCATTGGTCATAAATATTAATCTATTTAATATAGATTCATCAGTCCTAGAAACACCCATATCGTATAAATTACTAGGAAAAGCATCTGTATCTGCTAAATAACTAAAGTTCATATCTATTTGTTGCCTACCAGTTTTAAATGCTTTTCCAGTTGAAACATCCCAAGCACCAGTTGCAGTCCAGGGGCTATTAGTTAAATGAGTTGCGTGAGCATATTTTTGACCACCTAAAGATTCGCTAATTTTTACCCCATCATAGCTAAAACTTCTTTTAATATTCATATCGGGAGAACTTGGAAATGTATAAGCAACCCCCCACAATATGCATCCAATTTTTATCTCCGCATCATAATTACTAGCTGAAGATTTTATTGATAATCGCTGAAACCTGTTAGCCGAACCCTGAGTGTATGTAAACATAGACCAGCCGTCTGAATCGGGGGTTGCAACAACTCCACTGCTAGTAGCTGTTTCTGCATTATAAACTTCTGACAATGAAGGATTTGCTGTTCCCCCATTAAAAGTTCCATCTGCATCTGTTGTAATGTCTAAGTAAGCATCTGCCGTTTTTAAATTATGCCCTAGCACTGCCACAAAAAGAGTTTCTCCTAATAATCCATCCGTAATTGCTATGTTAGTATCTATAGTTATTGTTTGCTCTGTGTTTACTGATGTGCTATTCCCAAATGAAACAGTATTATTAGGCTTGTTATCAAATAATTGAATAATTGATGATGCATCCGTTAATAAACCGCCTCCTACTATTTCCCCAGTGCTTGTGATTGTACCATTTTCTAATAATGGATTTATCATATCTAAATAAATTTTTGGTCTTGCTATTCTTTGGTAGCTCATTATCCCACCTCTCTTACTTTAATTTTAATTTTTCCAACACTACGACTCAAATCTGTAACCATATAATAATTATCCCAAGTCCTGGCAAATGGGTCAACTGGCATATTTTCAAATTTAACAATGTCACCAGTTTCTAGTAGATACCCCTTTTGAGTATTTACTATTTCGCATTCAACAATCTTTTTTACATCGCCACTTACTTGGCTATAATATGAACTAAAATCAGCCTGCTTGTTTGCAACAGACGAAGGGTCTGTAGCGGGTGCTAGTGTTAAAGCATCAAGATTGATTGTGGTTGTGTTTTCTTTAGATTTAATGTTATAAGTTGCTCTTGGCGTAGCATTAGTAGTAGTTGTTGTTGTTATATAGTCATTTTTTGCAGGATGTTTTTCGGTATTGATAATAGCTTTTGTCATTATTTGATTAACTGGGCTAGTGCTTATATTTAAAGAACTTATGTCGTTTTTATTTAAGGTTACATCTACATCTTGCGACCTAAAAACATTATTAGAATCAGTCCCATGAATCCAAATATATTTAGACTTTCCAGATGGGTCAATCTTGTGAATAAATCCAAATTCATATTGCAGCTTTTCTAATGCTTTTTTTAAGCTTATTTCTTTATTAATCCAATATCTAATAGTCCAGGCACTTCTGTCATTTTCTAAAGTAGTCCAGTTTTCAGGTTCTATTGTTGGCATTCCAGCGTATCTTATTAACATATCTCGGTGGGCATCGTGTCCAAGCGTTATTGCCCCATCATCCCAACTAGCAGTAAAACCATCCGCACCCGAATAAAGCTCTTTAACCCCACTTATTTTTGATTTCCACTCTGTATTATTAGCTATCGCTAGAGCTAGGGTTACTTTAAATCTTACATCATAAACTTTTAAAGTTCCATATCCTCTTACATTTGGAGAACCACCTTCATCAGTATCGGTTTGAACATATCTTCGCCATCTTAATTTAAACCCATCTGCATATCCATCCGCATTGTAAGTGGTTTTTAAATCCGCTGATTTTGTACTAATAGTAAGGGTTACAGCATCGCTTAAATTATCAGCATCAGAAGATGCTACGCTATTAGAACCTAACTGGACATAAGAACCGCTAGTGTAATCATATAAAGCATAATGATGGGTGTTCAAACCAGCGGTTTGGTTTGTAGTTGAATAAAATCCAGTGGCTTCACTTCTGACAGATACTGTAAATCCGTGTGTATCGCCTGTTGTTGCTGCAAAATCTGAAAAACTTGGAAGAGTAAATACAATATCTTCTTCGTGAGTTTGACTTGCAGAAGCAGTTGCGACTGTTCCTAAACTTGTCGTAGCAAAACTTACACTATCATCATCTGCGGTAGTTGGTTCAACCATATTTGATGCATTTGTCCAGTCGTGGCTACCGATACTGGTTTTAGGTTTAAATTGAAAGCTTCTTTGTAAAGTATATTTAGTTGTAAAATCTTGCCCCGATGAACTTATATATCCTGTTGAGGCACTGTTATTAACATCGTGCAATGGGATAAATTCATCAACCGCTGACTCATAAAAATGCAATGTAGCATCCGTACTTGTTACTGCTTTGTGTCCAATACAATGGAAATTGTAATTAACATAATCAACTTTAACTGGGAATACATGGTGGTTAAAATATGTACTATTTTCTAAATATCTTGGAGCTGCATAAGTTGAATTATTCGTAGTAAATGCTCCGTACACAATAGGATGGAAAGTCCCCCTATTGCTTTTATCAACTGGTAAAAACTTATCATCCCAGGGAGATTTTTCAACTAAAGACAATTTTATATTAGAATCACTGTGAGATATATTTGTTAATCTTCCATGATATAGTTGTAAACAATCATCAATGGTATTTAATTCACTTAACTGTGAATAGACTTTTACATTTCTATTATAATAACTGTTTGAACCCAAAAACAATTCAGCAGATAAATCATCACCATGATATTTAGCATTAATTAAACTAACAGAAATATTGCCTGTTTTAGATTTTGATTTAATAACATCAATGTTGTGCCTTATGCTTGGGTTCGATTTTATTACTCCATGATAAAAAACATCATCAACAGTTGTATCTCTTAACGCCAATGGCAAGAATCCTTTGTATTTTGCACCAGTAATTGTACCAGTTGCAACATTTCCAGCTATGTCTTGAGCAAAGTTTTCACCATTGTTAAACTCAAAATATCCTTTAAGATTTGATGATTGGTCATAGTTTCCAGAATCTTCTTCAAATGATAGAAAATCCCCACTATTAAATAATGCGGTAACACTATCAGAATCTAATTCGCCAGTCCAGAACCCCAGGCTTCTTATATCAAGCTCTGAATATGTAGAAAAATATCTACCAATATAAGCATTGCCACTTGTGTAAGTTGGTGTTGTGATACCAGCCGTCCCTGAATTAGAAACTGTTTGAGCGGTAAGTGTACTTCCAGTTCCTAACCATATTTTAGTATCAGTTGTTGTTAAAGAAAAATCAGTAGTAATCGCAAAAAAAGTCCAAGTGTCTGCACCAAAGGTTCCATCGGTTTTCATTAATTCATAATCGGTACTACCCGAACCGCTTGTATCACCCCACAAAATAGCTAATCTATTACTAGAATCTTTTAGGATAACCACACCTGCCCAATTTATTATTGAATTATTTGCAAATATATATTCGGTACTACCTAGCGTTGGAAACTTTACCCATCCACAAGCAGACATTTTTGTTGTGCTGGTAAAACTTAACGGACTACTGCCAGATGTTGAGCCAAGATTTATATAGTCATTTGAACCATCAAAAGATAAATAAGAATTTTGGTTATATAGTTGAAATAACCAGTTTTCTTTTACATTACCTAAATAAGAAGCCCCTGTATAATTATTTGATGGAGATAGGCTCACGCAAGTGTTCTCGCTTTTTCTATTTCAGGAATTAAAGTGTCCCTAACAAATGATTCTTCGCCAATTATATTACCACCTATATTAATTGTAACACCGCCCATTCCCCCAGCTAAATTGTCTTGTTGAGCTTGATTTAATATTAATTCTCCAGCGGTAGCCATTACTGGTACAACATCTCCTTGCGATGGGTTGCCCTGAACTATACCACCATCAGCAAATTTATCTAATTGTGCATCAACTATTTTACCTACTTTAGCACCAGCACCAGCTGCTAAAATAGGTGCCAAAAGTGGGTGAAAATGAGCAAAAATTTGAGCAATGTAATGAGCGACCGCTTCCATAATTTTAGCCCGCACAACTCGCTTCATGGCTTCTTCTGCTGATTCAGATGCCATAAGTGCTGCTGTTATGGTTGTTTTTAATTCTTGTTGTTTTAAAAAAAGTGACCTAGCGTTAGCATTGGCTAATTTATTTTGAACATCAACCGCCTTTATATTTAAATCCACTTCTGCTTTTCTTAATTTTAAGTTACTTCCTAATATTTTAGTCTGCTCACCCATTTTACCTGAAACTGTACCAGTTGCATCCCCAGCTTCATTTGTTGATTTATTTAACAAATCTTGTTGTGCTTTAGCAGCTGCAGCAGCATCTACGACATTGGTGTACATATTAGTTAGTTTTAGCCCTATTAAATCAAGGCTTTGACTAAATAAATCTTGAACTATAGTTTGTTGTTCTGCGATTTGGTCTTGCATACTTATAAAAGGATTAAAAGCATCAAGAACGCTAAACTTAACTGCCTTTAATTCAGCTTTTACTACATTAAAAAACAAGCCAAAAGAAGATAATAAAGCTTCTAAAACTTGAGGCATTTGGTCTTTTAAAGCAGCAGCTAAATTATCAAAACCAATTTCATTTAGTTTTTTAAATTCTGTATTCAAATCCTCAACAAAAGGTTGAACATTCTCAATAATTATATTTCCAATTTCAATAAAAACAGTTTGAAAATTATTTTTTAAAATAGACATTTGGGTATTAAAGGCTAAAAGCATTTTTTCAAAAGCCGTTTCAGTCGCTCCTGTAGTTTTTTGAAATTCTTCTAAATTTTCATCTAATTTGACAATATTATTTACCATTGTTTTTAAGGCAAGCTGGGCTCTGACATTTGGAATTAATTTGCTTATAACTTCAGCATCTAATCCCTCAAATTGTTTTACAGTTGCAAGCAAATCAACAGTCCCATCATCTGATTTTTTAACTTCAATGCCTAACTCAGCCATTGCATCTCTTGCCCCTTTACTTGGGGATTCTAATGCAACAATAGCCCCTTTTAAAGCGGTAGTAGATTCTGCTGTATTAATACCAGCAGCAGTTAATGTAGCCATTGCTGCACCAACTGATTCGATTGTTAAATTAAAAGACTTTGCAAATGGTAACACTTGCCCAAGACTAGCACCTAGTTCAGTGATTGTAGTTTTACCTAATCTTACAGTTGTAAATAGTGCATCGCTAACTTCATCTGCTTGGTCAGCGGTTTCGCCAAAAGCATTTAATGCTGATGTTAAAATATCTGCTGCAGAAGCAGCGGATGTTACACCACCAACCGCCAACATAGTTGCCTGTTCTAATACTTTGGCACTATCGGCAGCATTACTAAATCCAGCAGAAACAATATCATATTTAGCTTTTGCTAAAGAGTCCAGTGCAAGACCAGACATATTTGCTACATTTGTTAATTCTTTTCCTAATTCTGGAAGGGTTCTTTTTGCAAAATCTTCAACTGTACCGCCAGTTTCATCTTTTAGTAGGGTGGTTATTTCTAAAAGGCTTTTTTGAAAATCACCCGCTAGTTTTGTTGATAGTGCAGCAAATCCAGTGCCAAGTAAAGCAGCTTTTTTTGTTACATTAACCAAGCCTCCAGAAATAGATTTTAACCCCTGAACAGTGCCTTTTACGCCCTTTGCACCAATTTTTAATATTACATTCTTAGTTGCTGCCATAATTATTTACCATTTTCTTTTGCGTTATGCATTTTAATTTGTTTTAATTCGCCTTCTAATATTAAAAAACAATCTGACTGCCAAGTGTTTATATCATCTAGGCTTGATGCTAACGGAACATTATATGTTTTAACTAAATGATAATCTTCAATCATTTGCCAACACCAATCGGAAATAATAAGGGTGGGGTCACAAAATAGAGGTAACTGAAAATATAGGCTTTTCCCAACACCAAATTTATGTATGTTTTTTTCTGATAAAATTCTTTCAATTTCATCATAAATATCCCTTTCAGTTTTATACTCTACTCTTTTATAAAGAGTTGGCGATTGAGTGGTATATGGGAGGAGTAAACCAGTTCTTGGGATTCCAAATGTGGAAAACCATAGTGCAGTTCTCAATCGCCATTCTTTAAAGGGTCATTGACTCCCATATAACTATTTATAATATTCATCAAAACTTCATCCTCTTGCAAAGCCGTTAAACTGCCTAATTTTTCATCAGCAGTTTTTTCATCTCCAAAAGCTAAAACAGCAAATTCATCAGCTAGGTCATGCATTAATTCCAAGTCCTCGCTAGCATAAATGCCTTTAACCCTTTTGTACAATTCTCTGCGTTTTTTTCTAGTTATATCTTTACATTCAAATTGACCATATTTTGTATCAACTATCATTTTACCTCCCGATTATTATTAAGTTGCTATTATTGTTACCAAAGCTCCAGAGTCATCTGCTGTTGCCATAAATGGCAAATCAACAAACACGCCACTATCTGTGCTTGTATTTGAGTGACCAGTATATTTAGCGGTTGGTATATCAAAATCTATTGATGAGCCATTGCCAATACTAACATTAGCAGAAGTTCCTAGTAGAAAGTCTTCTGTAAGTATCTGAGCTACGTTGTCATCTAATTTAACACTCATGTTACCAGTTACCGATATTTGACCACCTCGCATATACGCACAAGGTTCTGCATCAATACTATTTACAGTTTCATATCCAACCCTAGTAGCGGGATTTGATATTGTTAATTCAAAATTGTTCATAACAACATCATCTCCACCAATGCTCATAGTGGTGCAATCAAAGAAACCCTTAGTCCAATTAACCGCAGTGGCGTCTGGTGATGTTGATTCTGCTCCGATTACGGGTTGATAGCCACTCCAAAAAGTACCACTAGCGGTTAATCTTCCACCATTATCTCCTGGGCTCATACTTAGTGTTAATTCTTGTAAAATAGCACTATGCATTAATCTATCTTTATCTGCATCTGGGCTACTTAACACTAAACAAGCATATTCACCAGTGCTAGCTCCTTGCTCATAAGCAACAGTTCCTTGATTTCCTGTCATCGCTACAGTTCCCGCTGGAGAATCATCTTCACTTACTAATTGTAATAAAGTTTGAAGCATTGCCTCGTTTTCAATCACTAAACCATCAAAAGCCCAGGTAAATGTACCACCCTTATACACCTTAATGTGGTCAGTAGGTCTCAACACCCTTTGCCCCGCTCTTTCTATATCTGCGGATTGAAATCCAGCCGACCAATCAATATCATTAACTTCTGTCAATCTCATTTTATAAAGCGTTCCGCTTACATCATTTGTTCCCAGGGCATCCGATTGAATAGAGACATAGGCTTCAAATTGCTTACCGCTATATACTGTTTTATCTAAACCAGCCATTATTTAGCTCCTTTTTTGTTTTCTGCCTCTACAATATAGTTGCCTTCAACTAAGTGTTTGGGCGGTTTTTTTAGTTCGATAGCCTGTCCACTTTCAAGGGCTTCAGCATTTTTTTGTCCAAGCCCTTGCCAATCATTTACGGCTGAAAACGATTGGATATTTTTTCCAATTACATATTTCATGTAACCTCCGTTGATGTGCAGTTAAAATTCATAACCGCTGTGATTAAGTCAGGGCTGTCTTCATCCCTAATGTACTCTATTGAATCAATGTTGCCGTCATGCCACTTGTAAACACTTGACGGAGAATAAGCTGCATTATTATAAATTAACCTTTTTACTCTTTCTGCAACATTAGATACTTGTTTTACTGAGTTTTTTGTAAAAGCACCTCCAACTTTTAATTGATATGCAATTTCAACAATATAATCCCTAGATTGAAAATTTTGTGCATATTCGTTTAATGAATCTGCTGTCGGACTTAATAAAAAAGACTGATTTCCTTTATGTTCATCTAAATATACAGAAACATTAAATTCGTTTACCAACAAACCTTGCAAAGCATCTACAATTCTATCATAAATAATATTTTCAAAAGTTATAGCCACTATCTTCTACTCATGTGCATTCTTTTAATTGGCGTCATTCTTTGGTCTAAAACCCCACTTATTTCTAATTCCCACTCGTCATTGGTCGTATATACTCCTGCAGAAAACCTGCAATACATATCATGCCCAACATCTTGCCAATAACAATCAATAGCCTCTGCTGAAATTTTAGATTGAAGTTTTAAACCATTTTCACTTCTAACAAAAGTATTATAAGTCACACTTGTATTAGAACTGCCTTCTGTAACTGTTCCTCCGTTAGCAATAATGATTTTTATTTTATCCCAATTTGTACTTGGTGTGCCTTTTATATCTACAATGCCACCAGTAGTGTTAGTATTAACGGCTATCGTTCTTAATATTCCACGCTTTTTATATTCGCTTTCACTGCTATATAAATGAATCTGCCCAGTTCTTAGCATATCTAACCAACCAGTTCCCTGGTCATTAATAGCTTGGCTTTTAATTTGTTCGGCTTTTTCTAAATCATAAGGTCTTACTAAAGATTCAACCGCCATAACTGCTGTGCTTCTTACAATTATTTCTGGATAATCATTGCCCACAGCATCAGATGTCCCTACTCCCTTGTTAGGGTAAATTGGAAAAGGAAGATAACCCCTTATAAAATCACTAGCTCTTTTTACCGCTTCGGTTTTTAATGTATCCCAATCCCTACTAGCCTCAAACACTGTACTATTCATTGCAGAGACTGATAAGCCACCCATAAAAAATTGTAATCTATCTGAACCACTATCATATTCAAACTCGTTGTTGGCGTTAGGGGTGTCTGTTACGCTAGTTTGCTCTTCTCCGTCTTTGTATAATTGTGAAACATATCCTGAATTATGTAAGTAATAAAGGTTGGAAGTTCCCGAAGCCACCCAATTACTAGGTAAAACACTTTTCCCGTCATATTGGGCTAAATATGGCTCGACAAATAGCAAATCTGTGGTAGTATTGCAATAACTTGTTTCGTATGTACTCATGATTTTTTATTCCTTTTATATTTTAAATAATCAGCAGCTTCATAAGGATTAAAAAATGTTGTAATTAGCCTATTGTCATTATCATCGTATCTAGGGTCAATAATTGTTACTGGGGCATTAAATATATTTTTATCATCTAATCCCAATTTATTTGCGTATTCATCCATATTTTTAAATGATGCTACTTGTATTGCATGGCTAATTAATCCACTAGCTGGGTCTTTTAAAACTTGATAACCGCTTACATGGGTATGACCTGCTGTTAATATGTGGTCACGCCATCCAGTTTGGACTGCCCTGCTAATTGCATGAGCAGTATTCCACATACTATTCCCTTTAAACTGATGCCTGGCATTTACCCGAACACATTTTCCATTAGGAAATCTAAGATTCATCCTTGCTCCATGTTGCTTGTATAATGCCTTTTTATCACGCATAATAAATTCTAAGGGGTCGCCATCGCCACTCCACACATCGTGATTGCCAGCAATAAGGTATAACCAATCAACACTATTTAAAAAATGCTCTGAAATCATCCAAGATTCTTTTGCAGTTGTAGATTGTTGCCCATGCAAATAACTCAACCTACCTACCCAATTATTTTGTACATCCCCTAAATTGCCCGCAAACAACCCCTCTGTTTCTCTTATCAAATCACACAAAGAATAAATTTCCGCTAGATTTGTGCCATCATCATCAACATGAGGGTCGCCAAAATGACAAATTCCAATAACCCCATCAATGTTAATTTTTATATCAATTAATTCTCTTTGTTTGAACGCATCATATTTTTTAGCGTACCGCTTATTTCTATAAGCAATAATATCATCAACATTTATTTCCTCAATGGGTAAATCTTGGACACTAAAATCACTTTGTTGTATTATCATCGGCTTCAAAGTTTTATACCCGCAGTCTTTTTCGGAACACATCCACCTTTGTCTTTTGCGGTTATTTTTCCAATATTGCCATCCATCTTTTCTAATGTTTTCTGAGTTGCACTTAGGACACCCAACAAGATTTCCCTCGGCATCTTTCGCAGGTTGCTTTGTAACCCCATTTGGTTGTTTTGGCATGTAAAATTCCTCATAATTTATTCCACTATTTCAAAATGAAGTAGGTCGTCAAACCCATTATCTTTTGTGGTTCGTACTTCTTTACCCATCATAACTTTCTTATCAAGACTAGGAGATGACCAGTCACCACCCCATCTTAGATTTACCCCCATCATTGCGGAAATACCCAAGACAAATCCACCTAAGTAGTGCCAATCATCTCTATTTTCCCAGTCTATTTTTTTGGTTTGGAAATTATAGGGAGCTATATCCACCGCTAACCCTTGAACATGCTTACCGAACTTAGTCTTTGATTTGCCAATCCTCACAAGTTGATTCTGTCTTTCTTGAGAGCGTAATCCCTCTATAACTGTAATATCATAGTATTTTACTACCTTTTGTAATACAGAAACTAATCGAGGGTCAACGCCCTTCAGCCTCTTCATGCTTCTTTTACCAAGTCGGGGCATTTAAAATTTCCAAACCATTTTAATTGCTTGTGATAAAACATCCATGCATTCTTTTGCTATTTTTTGCTCTTCTTCTTTAGTAACCTTGCCATCTTTTTTAGCTGCATGATATGTTTCTGCCACTTCTTTCATTTCTCTAATTATCATTCTCCACTTAGTGCCAACCATTGTTAGCATACCGCCTAAAATGATTGCTATTAAATATGCTGCATTTTCCCAGTTTAACCAGTCCATTTTATTTCCTCTCTTTTAGTGTTTCTTTAATTTCTTCAATATCTTGCATAATCACATCTAATTTATATGCAATTAAGTTCCTATCTGCCACGATTTCACGCTTATTTGCCTTTAAATCAAGGCTTTTTTTAATCATATCTATATCATACTGCATAAAACCGAATGCAAGCGTTACAGAGCAAATAAGAGCCATTATTGTTACAATGTTTTCTACCGATATATTAGTATTTAATTTCATGCTTGCTTGCCGTTTACTCTTGACAAAGAACCTTTTATTTCAGACACTTGATTGTCTAAATCATTTATTTCCTTAGTCAATGAATCAAATTTTCTGTCTAGTTTATCATCTGATTTATTCCACCTGTTAATCAATTTAATTATCATTCCTTCCATGTTTTCTAAGGTTTCTGATTGTCCCTTGTTTTCTATCTTTAAATTTTGCAAGGCTTCTTCTTGTTGTTGCCCCCTTTTGTTCATAGAGAAGACCATATACACTAATAAAGCCCCTACGACACCTATCATACCCGCTTCTGAATATACTGCCAAAAAATCCATCTATTTCTTTTTCCTTTTTTTCTTTCCCCAGCTCAATGGGTTTAAATTTAATTCTGTCTGATACCATTCTAATTGTTCTTCCATTTGTGCAATTTTTACCTCTTCTTCTGCTATATGTTTATTGACAAGTTCTGCAATTTCGGCATCAGATAATTCCACTCTTCGCTCAAGTTCTCCAATTCGGTTTTCAATTTGTAAGTACGAATAGACAAGTCCAGCGACAAGTATAAGCACTTGCCCAGCCCATTTGAGATTAATAGAAACAACAGTATTATCTCCCACCACTGTAGCTCTATAACTTCTTGCCGTCTTAGGTTTATTTGCTTCACTCACAACTGCTCTGGTATATCTAAACCACCAACAGACCAACCACCATCACATGCTAAAAGAATGAAGCATAAAAAAAATATAGTGACAAAAATTATCATTTTCATTAAATCTGTATAATCTTTTTTCATTTATATAACCATCCACCAAGCCATAGCAGTTTCTACAAATATATCAGATGCCGTATTTATAGCCCATTTTTTCTTACTCCCATAAACCCTCCAATTTTCAATTATATACTCAAAAACTTCCCAGGCTATACCTACTATCAAAACCAATAAAACACACCATATATCGCTAAATTTGAGCCATTGAAACACCTTACATAAGAATGCTCCCGCTGCAATATGATAAGAAGTCCAACCATCTAATGCCCCTGAGCTAATTTGCCAAGAATAAAATGTTGCTAAAGGGTTTTTCATAGCTCAACTACTATTCCGTTTTCTAGTTTATGTTTTCCAACTTCCATTTTTTCTATTTCATCCTCTGCTTCTTTAAAAAAAGCGGATTGGGCAGTAATCCAAGAATCAGTTCTTTTAACTACCGCCCCATCACTTACTACAATATATGACTTATTCTGTGCATCAAAAGAAATTGTTTCATCACTAAACTTGTATGTTACATTTTCTTTGGTTCTAGGTTTAAAAATATAAACCTTATTCCCTTTTGCACATTTACGAACAAGCATTATGCCTCTGCTTCAGATTCCTCTGGTTCAGATTCTAACGATTCTTGCAGTCGCCTGATAAATGCCTCTTTCCCAACAGTTAGTTGGTCTAGGTTAAATGCAGTACCATTAATTTTATTTTCTAGGTCTGCAATATGATTTACCATTGTTTTTTGCTCATCCGTTAGGTCATCCATTAGATACTCTTTATCAAATAGATTTAACTTCTGAGGCTCTTTTTTTTCTTTTTTAGCCATTAGTTTCTCCTATTGGTTATTGTTTAAAGTGCTTTTAAATCTTTTTCTAGTTCTTCCATATCAGCTTGTTCATCTTGTAATCTTGATATATCATCTTTTACACGACTAATATCACTAGCAAGACTACTCAAACTAATAGACTGAACTGAATCATCCATTGCTTTACCACTATTTGGGTCAAACTGCTTTTTAACTAGCTGTAATTCATCGTGTGATTCTTCAGCAGATGATTGTCTTACAACTTTTCCATCATCATCTTTGATTTCAGAAACTGCTGCTCTGTCAACCACTTTAGCTTTCTTTACAGACCAGCTCTTAGCTGATTTCATTGCTTTGTAGTTTTTCATTTACTTTTCCTCTAATTGTTTCTTGAGCTGATTTAATTCTGCCGACAGCTCTTTTACGGCATTAATTAATGGCATTACCATTTTTTCTGCGGATATTCTTTGTCTGCCATCATCTCCAACAGACCATCCACCAAATGTATCTACACCCTGATTATCCAATGCTTGTTTTACTTCTTGAGCAATTAAACCATGTATGGTTTTATCTCCACCCATTGCTCTTTTATCATTAGCATCGTATGCTTTCCACTCTTTTGGAAATTCACTTGGAGATTTATGCTTATATGTTACTGGTCTTAAATCATTTATAAAATCAAGACCTAATGTGTCATCTTTAATATCTTTTTTCTGTCTTTCATCTGATGAGTAATTCCAAGTAGCATCTGCGTTAAAATCATTTTCAATGTGATTAGTATTGTTACCAATAAATACTGCATTGTCTTTATCTGTAGCTGTTAAATTATTTCCAATTATAACATTATTATTATTATCACCTGATGCAACATCACAATTAAATCCTATTATTGTATTTTCACTGCCCGATGTGATTGTATCACCAGCTTTCCAACCAAGTAAGACATTGTAATATCCATTTAAAAGTTCCGTACCTGCTTCAGAACCAACTATTACATTTGCATCTGCATCTGCGTGATTAGCTTTTAACATTGCTTGGTAGCCGATTGCAACATTACTACCGCCAGTTGTATGAGCTAACATTGCCTCATATCCGATTGCTGTGTTTTTCTCCCCTGAAGTAAGTGCGTGTAAAGCATTATGCCCTATAGCTACAGCTCCAGTTATATCGTTTCCAGCAGTATCTTCTAAAGCTCCTATACCTATTGCTACAGATTGCTTTAATATTCCAGTACCACCTTTTCCTGCATAAGTTCCAATGAATACATTCTCATCACAATTTGCGTGATTAACTAATTGACCTGCTCCCCAACCAATCGCTACATTATTATTTTCTCCAGCATCTGCTGTTTTAAATGCTTCAGTTCCAATTACAGTATTATAACTATTAGTTGTACCAGCAAGTAAAGCATCGTGTCCAATTGCTACATTCTCATCCCCATCAGTAATTCCTTTTAAAGCGTCATAACCTACAGCTACATTTGAATTACCATCATTACCATCTGCATTAGCTCCTTGTAAAGCACCCATACCAACAGCTGTATTTTGAATAGCAGCTGCATTGTCCATATATCTCATTGCACTACTACCGATAGCTGTGTTTCCAGCGACTCCAGCACCTGTTCCTGCTTTAGTATATTCGTGTAATGCAAAAGAACCTACCGCTGTACTATTTCCACCGTGAGTATCTGTTTTTAACGCCTCATTCCCAATAGCAACATTATAACTATTAACTTCAGCTGAAGTCATAGCTTCATAGCCGATTGCTACATTATTTGTAGATGTAAAAGCATCGCCATCATCTGAATATGTAGAACCGCCTAGTGTTTTGTGACCTATGGCAACATTATCAGCTGCTGTATTATTTGCATCTGT
>VTLG01007717.1_pt1 | contig 32285 bp, 40 predicted proteins | sample 4694571 | NCBI WGS metagenome assembly VTLG01 (sample SAMN12604809, study PRJNA352737) | marine metagenome | biome: ENVO:00000447; feature: ENVO:00000209|ENVO:00000569|ENVO:01000036; material: ENVO:00002151; isolation source: viral sequences binned using virsorter ...
GCCAAAGGCAACAAGGCAAGCCAAACAAAACAATCTATAAAACAATCAAACATTTTATAAAATGCTATATAACGTGTGCGTGTTTGCGTATTTGTCATTGAGTAATTCATCCAACTTATTATAAAAGGTATCTTTTGATGTTCACATTGCGTTTAATCCCACGAGGGAAGCTTTAAGGAATAATCGTTTAATATTAATCATTTAAGTATTTATTAAGGCTATAGGCAAAGAAAAACCCCCCAAACTATTTAAAAGCTTGGAGGGTTAACGGAGGAATATATTATATATATATACTATTGTGTTGTGTTTAAGTCAACAAGTTTATATTCACCCGAGCTAATCTTTTTTTTAGTTTCCTCTAATTTCTCGCCTAAAAACTTATTGCGATATTTTCCCGTTGTTCTTGAATAATCCCAAGTATCATTATCGAGATATATTTGGTACGTATCACCGTCATCAACTCTAACAGCAATAATTGATTTGTACGATTGAAATATTGTGCGAGAAATATTGCCATCAATTTGTTTAATAACGAACTGGTTAACAACAGGGTTGCCAATATCATTAGTCATGTTATCAACTGTTATTTTTTGCATGATTACACCTTTTCCTTTTTCTTTGATAGTTCGATTAATTCTTCAAGATCGTATTGATGATGATCTTTATTCATAATTACTCTTGAATGATCATTAAAGAATACATAACGACCAATATTGATTTTATCAGCTAGTTTTTTTTGATTTGCTTTAGATACTACACAACTAAATTTACTTTTCAAAACTTCAATAACTTGTTCGGTAGTAGTATTAATTGAAATAGTACCAACATGATTGTTATTTTCATCATACATACGAATAAAGAAAGAACCAAAGTCATCAAATAAAGCAAATTGCATGGTTATTCTTTGTCCACCAATTCGCTTAACTTTAAAATTATTTTCAGCTTTAAACTCATTTTTATAAAGGTTGATTGATGTATTAATATTATTAGTCATTTTTTATTTTCTCCCATGAAAAAAGGCTAGATTAATTTCTAACCTAGCCTAATTTAATATTATATTTTTTTAGATGTCAAATATTTTTTTTAAGGAAATAATCTTTCAACAACCTTTTTATCAACAAAATATTTATCTAAATAAGTATTATATAATATAACTCTTTCATTTAATAATACTACAATCCAATGATTAACAACACCTTTTCTAAAACCAGTTCTTCTGACAATGGAATTAACTTTTAATCCGTGTGATGCTTGTGACAAAACAAAAAATATAAGTCTTTTGTCAGTGTTAATTAAACCAATCGCTTGATAGTGTGACCAAGCTTGACGCAATGACTTTGCCATGTCAAAAATTCTAACTCGACTACGACTAGATCGACCATGCTTTTTAATTGCGTTTTCACTTACAACTTCAATGCCCTCAATTATGTCTGATATTTTTCTAACTGTACTCATGTTAAATTCCTTTCATTCTGATGTCAGTTATTCTATCAGCGATGACAATGCCATTACAAGTATCACAACATCGACCATCAGCCAGAGGTAACGCATTATTGCCCTCGTACCAATATGTGTCTATGCCTTGTCTATCTTTTCCGAGATATTTTGGTTCGATAGTCTGGTTGCAAACAACACATATTTGAAGTTTTGATTTATCTATAGTCATTAATTTTCCTTCCTATAAAAATATTGCATATAAGATAATTACAATTAAAAAGAGTATTAATATTCTCCAAATAAACATTAATACTCCCATTGTTTCAGTAAGTCTATTCATTAAGCAACTTCCAATTCTTTCCAACTAGAACATTCGATAACTTCTCTTACTTCATCGTTGCGTGTACGTTGCACAGATGGAATATCAGCAGTAGATTTACCAGAACGAATTTTAACAAGCTTGTTGTCTATTTCTTTTTCGATAGTCTGATCAGTATGGGTTGCCCAGTGTGTTAAAGCATTATATCCTGCCCACATAGTCTGACCAAGTTCAGTTTGTTCTTTTTCAAATCTATCCAATAAATAATTTAATTTAGTTTCATTCACTGGTTTAACTAAATTAGCTTGAGCAGATTTAGTGTTCTTTTTACAAATTGTGTCTTTGAGAATATTGCCAAATTGCTCAAGAGACATTTTCGACGCATTCCAATTAACCATCTGTTCACTTTGGCTAGTCCAATGTTCTAATCCAATTTGTGCTTTCGTCATTAAAGCAGTAGTCGATAAATTACGAGTGTGTTTTGCAACTTGATGGTAAGCTTTTTGTCCACCAAACACCATAGTATTCTGGCATAGATCACGATACGCACCAGAAAAAACTTGGAACGACCAAGACATATCACAACTATTATAAATATCTATTCTAGATAAAACTTTATCTTTTTGGTTAGCTATTTGTTTTTCTAGATCGTGGAAAAATATAGTTCGATGAGCTTGTAAACCATCCTTATAAAGCTTATCAACTACAGTGATATTATCTAAAGGTAAATCAGATTGACCAAGTACTTTCGCTTGCTCACTAAATAATTCATGGTGAGGAACTAATTGGTATGTTGAACTAACTGGTCGAGTAACCAGTAATCTATCCAAACTAGAATTGTACAAACCAAAATAACCATCAAGCCTTTTAGTTTCCATTATTTCTGCTTTATCAAATTCAGTTTTAATGTTAACTGGAATTTCAGCTTGTAAATTAACTTTAGTTATTTTGGAATTGTCCTCATAAAAACTAACATCAGTATAATCTCTATGGGTATTTACTTCTTTAGTAAAGTTTTGGTTTATATAGTTCATTTTAAAAATCCTTTCTATTAAATAATTATAAAATGAAATTCTTTTTTAAACTTATTCTATTTAGATTACAACTGTTTTCTTTTTTATTTTGTTTTTATTTTCGATGATTTTTCTTTTTCTTCTTAAAAATTCTCCACCAACAACTGATAATTTAAAAAACTGGGAATTTAACAAATCCGTAACTCCAAATTCTTCATTACCTTTAGTGTCGATTAATTTGTCATTGTTAGTGTCGACCAGTTTGTCATTGTTAGTGTCGACCAGTTTGTCAATGTTTGCATACATAACTGGTTTGTTGTTGACAATATTTAAACTGACATTTCCTATCCAATGTTTATCAACTGGTAGCCAAACTGGTTTATCGTTGACAATTCTTTCGTAGTGAAAATAATCCATTTCGTATGGGTTGTAGCGAACCTCATGCCAATGTTTAATGTCACTTGATTTGTCATTGACAATACCATTGACAAAAGCATGAACATTCTTTTTGCCCTCACTTCTTACTCTTTCGTTACCACTCTTACGAACAACAAACATAGCATTAGATAAATTCAACTTGTTAGTGTGTTTAGTTACCAATCCAGTTTTATAATCTTGTACAGAAAAACATTTCTTGTGTAGATTATAATAAACTCTTACTCTATCTGTTTTACTCATCTATTTAATCTCCTCTACTGAATACACTTTCCAATTAGTTTCATATGGTTCATTTTCACTAACCATGTTATTTGCTTTAGTTTCTGCATCTTCTAAATTATCTGCATCAACCTCAATTTCGTATGTTCTTATTTCATCAAGAATGACTTTATATGTTTTCATTTTCATACTCCAATCCAAGTTCAATATATTCGTTATCTACACCACTACCTACAATGCCTTTAATATTTAAGTAGGTATCTTTTGTGCTATCTTCCCAATCCTTATCCAAAAGAATAAAATCTATTCTTGTGTCTTGTGGATAGTCTGAAAGTTTTTTTATCAATTCTTCTTTAGTCATTTTCATACTTCACTTCTATAATGTAACCATTATTCTCAAGTATTTCTAAAGCCGTATCTATATCATTCCCAACTAATTGTTCTCTTGTGTCATCAGTATAGATTTTAAAAGTTTTAACTACCTTGTTATACAAATACAAACTAATTTCTTCTACTTCAAAATCGTCTGCATCTTCTTGACAATCTTCTTCTCTATGAGAATTATGTTCTTCTAACCATTTCTCAAAGTTATCAGTAACTCCCTCAAAAGTTTTAAGGTTATTTTCATCTCCCTTGTAATGTATGCTATATAGTTTCATCTGTATTTTCCCCTTTTTAAAAAATTAAGATAAATAGATACCTAACACTAATCAAAACGATTGTCAAATTCTGTTTTACAATAAAGAGTAATCCATTCAGCTAGGTGGTTTGAGTTTTTTACTTTATTGTTGGATACATTCTTATCTATCCAATCTTGAAACTCACCTACTGTCATGTTCAAGCACTCGTCGTACAACTGGTCGTAAACTTTACTATTTCCATTATGTGACATTGTTTGTCACCTCTGCTCTAGCTAGTTTAGATTCCTCAAGGTGAATGACCATTGATGTAAAGTAACTTAATAATTGTTGTGTCGTCTCAAGTGTTTTCTTTTCATTAATAAGATCTTCGTCAGCATCTGTATCTAAATCAGTGGAACTCCAACTTCTAATGTTTTCCTCACACGAATCAACAAGCAAATCTAATCCCTCTCTAATAGCATGAACCTCTGATTCTTTGAAGCCTTCTGTAGTGTCACTACCTTTGCTATCTATGTAGACACGAATACATTTAGACTTATTCATAGGTTGTCCATCTGTGTACTTTCTCCAATCCTCACCGTCAATGAGATACTGACCTCTCCAACGCAGATTGTATCTATCTGGATTGATGTGTTTCTTCATCAACTTTACCATTTTCATGTTTTCTTCTGTGTTAGGTATTTCGCTAAAGACATATCGATTAGACGCAAATACTTTTTCTAAATAGGCTAACCTTTTCATCTTTTCATCTTGCTTATCTAGATCATTCACACTTGAGATAAAGTTATCTTCTACAAGTTTCTTATAATGTTTTCCACTCTTTTTTAAATCGATATTTTCCTGTCGATAACTTTCGTTTGCTCTAGTTAGATTATCGTTTGCCTTACGAATATCTTTTACTTCAGTCTTTAGTTCTCCATTTACCCAAATGTGTTGTTCACATTCTTTTTTGAGCAAAGTATTTTCTTTTTCTAGTTCTCTTATTCTGTTGTCAACTTCTTCGCCTATGTTGACTAGCTTGACTTCGTACTTACTCATTTATTTTTCTCCTTTTAAATGTTTTTCTCTAATATCTTCGACAAACTTTAATGCTTGATTAAGCATATGATAATCAGTATTACCCTTCAATGACTCTTGTATACTACAATGTATGTATTCCAACTTTTCATATTCACTCATTTATTTTCCCCTTTCAAAATGAATTTAATTACTTCGTTAGTCCAACCGTTACCAAGTATCTTATATGCTTGACTATTACTAACTGATTTACAATAGTCATCTGGTAACGTTTGCAACCGACAACATTCTTTTACAGTAAGTTTTCTCCAATGTAAAGTATTATCTTCATACGCATTTGGATAACGACCAACTGGCATAGGCGAAACAACTGTATCTTTAGTTAAGGTAGATAGACAACGAGATTTATCTTTATCTGAAACTTCTAACGTCTGTGTCATTGGAATTGACAAATCGTTATCTTTACGTATGCCTTGTTTGTCTAGTCTACGACCAGTAATTGAAGCAGATTTACAAAGTATCTTTGGTTCACGATTGCCACCACCACAAGTGTTTAATGTCGGTGATTTGCCTTCAACTGAATAGACACGTTTGAGTATGTCGTGTCCATTGAGATCAGCTACTCCAACTTGTTTGCAACCATCTCCAAATACTAACTGTCTACGAGATTTTTCAAAATAAGACTTTAAATTACCACCTTTCCAATAGTTCGCATCTAGACAGTATGACTTCTCTCTATCTACACAACCACACTCGATGATGTCTTTGAGTTTGATACCTTTATCTTCTGGTATCTTGAAATCAAAATCAGTTATGTACATTCGTACTCTATTTTGTGCAGATACGATAGATGAGTTGATAATGTACATTTTTAGTTTAGGATTGATCTCTTGTAATGTGTTGACAATAATGTCTTGCCATTCTTTTTTCATTCGCACGTTTTCAAATAATAGTTTGACATTTGGATTGTTTTTATAAATAAGTTTGTATATCTTGACAAACTCGAAAAACAATTTCGATTGAGGATGTTCAAAGTTCAAACCTTTGCCTGCTACTGAAAAGCCTTGACAAGGTGAGCCACAAAGAATGACATCTATCTTGGGCATCCTATCCCAATCCCAAAGATTAAGTATGTTACAGATATCCCCAAGATGTTGCAAATCATCGTGGTTATCGTTAGCTACCTTGATAGCAAACTTATCTATCTCTGATGTAAACCAGTTAGATACTGGTAGTCCTAACTCTTTTACTGCTTGGCGACCTATTTCGCCACCACTACATAAATTAAGCCAATTCATAATATATTTTTCCTTCCTTACAGGGTAAGTTATACAAGTAATTATACCTTGTCAACAAAAAAAAAAGAGCAACCGTGAAGTTGCCCTTTTCTAACATAGGAGAAAAATATGAGAGTTAACGTACACTCTCCTTATACTGATTAACATTCACAGAATATTTCTGACTTAACTTATTTAGTCTAGACATATTATTCTTCTGCCAATCAATACAAGCTTGTTTTGTCTTTGCAACGTAACACGTTATCCATCTACGATAATCTATGTTTTCACCTTGCTTGACAAATTCTTTGTTGAGTAAGCCTATTCTTACTGCTGACAATTTTGAACTGACAACCCAGTTGCCATCACTCCGTTGAGTTATCTCTGTCTTTAATTCGTCTTTTTTCATCGTAAGCCTTATGTAAATCATCTAGATAAAGTTTTACTGATGTCCTTATGATATCAGCGATACTTACTTGCATATTATAGGTTTCTGATTCCATTGTCGAGAACTTTCTTAACTGTTCATAATCTTTTTTTTCAATGGTTAGATTATATGTCATAGTTTCGCTGAATATCTTGTTTGGTCTAGTCATAATGGTGTATCTCCCAAAGGGTTAGCACATGAATACCACAGATTTTAAATTGTGTCAAATTATTTATTTTATTTTTTTTGTTGACAATAAAATTTGCCCGTGATTATATGCTGACAAATATATAGAAAGGGGAAATCTATGAAAGTAAAGGAATTAATTAAAAAACTTCAAGATAAAGATATCAACCAAGATGCTGAAGTTGTACTTAAATCTGGTAAGAGTGGTGATGCTTTTTATTTTGATTTGTGGTTTGATACTTGTCACGATCATGTTGTTGAATTTGAAAGTGACGAACTGCAGGAATTTATAGATGACAAACCCTAGTTGGATAAAAAATTATGTGGGAAATTTACATATTGTACATAACGGGCGTTATCGTGGGGATTGTCCTTTGTGTAGTAAATCTAACACCTTTAGTGTAACTGACAATGGTTTTGAAAGGTTGTGGTATTGCTTTCATGCTGATTGCCACACTAAAGGTTCAACTGGTGTGCAACTGACAAAAGAAAACTCAAAGGTTGCGTTCAAAGAAAAGATAGCTAAACAAGAAACCAGTGATGAGTTTGAGATACCTAATACATTTGTGTCGCTTTCACGTAGCAAACAAGCAGAAGAATACGTAAAAAGAGTTGGATCTTACGAAGCTTACTTGTCTGGATTAGCAGACATACGTTACGACTTGCAACAAGATCGTGTTGTCTATCTTGTCAAAAGTATGAGTAATGGAAGAGTTGTAGATGCAACGGGTAGAAGTTTAACGAATAGAAAACCAAAATGGAGAAGATATGGAAATGATAGACAGCCTTTTATATGTGGCTCAAACAAATTGGCATTACTTGTGGAAGATTGCCCTAGTGCTTGCTGTGTGGCAAATGTTGTTACGGGGATCGCCTTGATGGGGACTACTTTACTTGATGAACATATTGATGTCATTAAACAATTTAAAAAAGTTTATATAGCACTTGACAAAGATGCAACAAGTAAGGCAATATCGATGATGAAGAAGTTACGGAACTACGTTCCAACTAAGTTAATTGTTTTGAACAAGGATTTAAAAGATATGCAAATAGGGGAAAGAAATGAGTTCATCGGGCGTCACATCGATTGACAAACAAGTATTAGGGTTTTGTCTAAACGTTGACTTCTTTAACAAAGTCAAGAACAAGATAGACAGAGCAATGTTTGACAACGAACTCAAAGATATATTTGACACAATAGTCTATTCACATACCAAGTACGAACGAAGTTTGTCTGTGGATGAACTATCTACAATATTTAATGACAGAAATCCTGCAATGCCAGACTCTAGTCGTAGCCGTGTACAGACTATGATTAATGAGTTGGTTGCTCCACAAGAAAGTGATGAATTACATACTGACATTGTAAACAATCTTTGGTTGCGTGATAGAGCTAGACAGATAGGGGAGAAAGCATTAGAGATATTTACTGGGGATAGTGATGAGTTTGGAGAACTTAGGAAGTTAATTGATACAGTTGACGATGGTAGGATAGGCGATAAAACAACCTATACAGTTGTTGACAAAGATTTAAACCAGTTACTTACTGAGGAAGCAGGGGATAACGACTTTCCATTCACATTCAATTTACTTAACGAGAACATCAGAGGTTTAGACAGAGGTAACTTAGGTATCTTGTTTGCACGACCAGAAGTAGGCAAGACAACCTTCTGTTGCTTTTTGGCTGCATCTTACATCAGACAAGGTTTTCAAGTTGTTTATTGGGCAAACGAAGAACCTGCCACACGAATTAAGTTAAGAATAATACAGTCGTATTTTGAACTGACAAAAGAAGAGATGGTTGCAAGACGATTCGAGTTGGTTGAAACGTACAAGAAAGAGATAGAACCTTACTTGGTTATCATGGATTCAGTTGGTACATCAATCGAAGAAGTAGACGAGTATGCCAAGCTAAACAAACCAGACATCATGTTTTGTGATCAGTTAGATAAGTTTCGTATTAAAGGTGAGTACAATCGTGGTGACGAAAGATTGAAAGAAACATACGTGTCTGCAAGAGAGATAGCTAAACGTAATAGTTGTCTTATGTGGGCAGTTAGCCAAGCCAGTTACGATGCACACGACAGACAGTTTATAGATTATGCTATGCTTGACAATTCTAAGACGGGTAAGGCAGGTGAAGCTGATATTATAATAGGGATAGGCAAGACGGGATCAAGTGAAGTAGATAACGTTGTGCGACACATTTGTATATCAAAGAATAAGATCAATGGGTGGCACGGTATGATCAACGCCCAGATAGATATAGTAAGGGGGGTATATTACTAATGTATAAATATGAACACGAAGAAAAGTGTGAAGTTTGTTGGCAAAAATTTATTTTTACAAAAATGTTTTGGATTAAACAGCAGTTGTGTTGTTTTAAATGTTCAATGGAGAAATTAAAAAATGAAAATACTTACCCTAGACGTTGAAACAACACACAAAGAAAAACTTGGGGGTGGCTCAACTGCGTTACCACACTTCGGTAATCGTTTAGTATCAGTGGGTTGGAAGTGGTTGTTAAACCAAGATGTTAACTACGAATTTTTTTATCACAAAGATAGTGACTACAATTATGACGCAAATGTGGCACAAAAAATACAAGATGATCTTGACAAAGCTGACGTTCTTGTTGGTCAAAATATAAAGTTTGATATTACATGGTTACGTGCGTGTGGATTTAAATATGATGGACATTTGTACGATACTATGGTAGCTGAATACCTAAGAGCAAAAGCACGTAAGTGGTCACTAAGTTTGGAGTCTCTTGCAAAACGATACAACGTCAAACAAAAAGAGGTTGATCTGATTACACCTTACTTAAAAGATAAAAAGACATTCTACGATATTCCTGCTGATATTGTAGAGGAATATGGTAAAGCAGACGTGGTTGCAACTGAACAAGTTGCGTTAAAACAATTAGAAGCCTTTGGCTTAACATTTGAGGACTTGTATGAAAGAGACACTGAAACTGTCGTTTGAGATGACAGATACACTATCTAGGATAGAACACAATGGATTAAAAATAAATTTAGATACTCTTGCACAGATAGAAAAAGAGTACGAACAAGAGATGCACACGTTAGAGATTAAGCTACGTGAACTGGCAAAGAAAGCTATGGGTGATACACCTATCAATCTAGCCAGTCCAGACGATAAAAGCATGTTGCTTTACTCACGCAAAGTTAAAGACAAATCACTTTGGTCGATGACATTTAACTTGGGACACGAGATGCGTGGTAACACAATCAAGCCTAAGATGAGAACACGCATGAAAAATACTGATTTTGTTCGATGCGTCAGACAAATGACTGACATCGTATACAAGACGATAGGCAGACAGTGTTCAGATTGTAAAGGATATGGTCGTATTACTATGTACAAAAAAGATGGTACGATGGGTAAGGCTAAAAGAATATGTAAAACTTGCATAGGCAAGGGTGTGGTCTACACTTCAACTGGAGAGGTTGCAGGGTTTAAAATTATACCACGAACTGCAAGAGACACGGCATCAGCAGGGTTCAAGACAGACAAGATTACACTTGAAGATAGGATAACCGAACTTGAGGGGGATGGTCGTGAGTTTTGTGAAGCGTATATAAGATATAATGCTTTGCGTACTTACTTGTCAACTTTTGTGGAAGGAATGAAAAATAATGTTGATGAAAATAATTTCATACATCCAGAGTTTATGCAATGCGTTACAGCGACTGGTAGATTATCTAGCCGAAATCCTAATTTTCAAAATATGCCACGTGGATCAACGTTCGCTATTCGGAAGGTGGTGGAAAGCAGATATCCCAACGGAAGTATTCTTGAGGGAGATTACTCGCAACTTGAGTTCAGAGTGGCAGGATTTCTTGCAAATGATCCGCAAGTTTTTCAAGATGTTTTAGATGGCACAGATGTGCATAGCTATACAGCATCTGTAATTGGTTGCAGTAGACAAGATGCAAAAGCACATACCTTTAAACCTTTGTACGGTGGGGTGAGTGGCACTCGTAATCAGCAGGCATACTATCAAAGATTTAAAGAGAAATATGTACAAGTAACTGAATGGCACAAAAATTTAGAAAAAGAAGCTGTAACAACCAAAATTATTAAATTACCATCGGGTCGTGAATATTGTTTTCCCGATGCTAAATGGACTGAGTGGGGTTCTGCAACCAATCGTACTGCCATTTGCAACTACCCAGTTCAAGGATTTGCAACGGCTGATCTGCTACCCATTGCGTTAGTCAGACTAGATAAGCAAATGAGAAAATTAAATATGAAGTCTGTTATCTGCAACACAGTACATGATTCTATTGTACTTGACGTGCATCCCGATGAAAAAGACCAAGCAATTAAAGTTTTAAGTGAAGCTATGTTATCACTACCCCAAGAGACAAAACGTAGGTATGGTGTAGAATACAACATGCCAGTGGGTATAGAATTAAAAATAGGTAAAAATTGGCTTGACTTGAATGAAGTAAGTCTGTAGGCTTAAATTACATTAACCTTAAATAAACAGAAAAGGAAACATTTATGGATAATAATACACTACAAACCATGTCAACTGAAATGGATGATATCGTCAATACTTTTGGTACTGATGAAAATGCTTTTATGGAGTTGACTGGTCAAGGTTCAATTCAGAGATCGAAGGAAGGTCTATCTAGATTGAACATTAACTACGATACAGAAACAGAAGATGGCGTAACGTTAACACGTGGCAATTGGAAGATGATGTATGAAGGCGATATGGTTTACGCCAAAGAAGTATCTATTAGACCAATACTCAGAACTTTTGAGTGGAGTCATTACGATGCAGACGAGGGAGTGTTTTCCTGCAAGTCTGTACAGAAACCAACTATGTCGGGGGATTTTCCAGACACAGAGGGTGGCAACAAATGTGGTAGACTCCCACAAGAAGAAGAAGAAAAGCTCAAGGATGATGATCCAATCTACCTTAAATCAAGGGCTGCAGTATGTAACCAAGTCTTGTACTCCAAGATCAGTGGTAAGTTTACTAAAGCCAATGGTGACGAGGTAGAGGTAAGTGAGCATCCTGTTGTTGCATATTTTAAAAGATCTGGGTTTTTACCGATCAGAAATTTTATAGACAGTCTTACTAAGCAAAAGAAGATTATGCAAAAATGTTGGATTACCCTAAAAACAGATAAAAAGAAAAGGGGTTCGGTAACATATTATGTACCTATTCCAACACTCAGCCACGAAGTAGACATCAAAGACGAAGATAAAGAGTTGATGAAGAAGTTTGCTGAGACTGTTAAGGCACACAATCAAAATGTGCTTGAACAGAGCAGAGACGTCGGGAAGCTTCAAGTTACACAAGCTGACGACACATTGGCAAACGATTTCAATGCTGCTGCTGTTTAAAATCCAAGAGTACATGGAACGTGCAAGTAGGGGGGAAGTTAATATTCCCCCCGAAAACGTTTTAGAGTTTGCAAACGATTGCAAAAACTCAGTTACTGTACAGCTTAACAAAGAAAAAAGCTACAGACTAAGAATGTCTGGGTTAGGCAGACCAGTCTGTCAACAGTTATTAGAGAAGAATGGCATTGAACAAGAAGTACAATACAATTCTCTACTTAGATTTTTATTTGGTGATATCATAGAAGCAATAGCTGTTTTAATATTAGAACAAGCAGGTGTAGATATTGTCGCAAAACAAAAGCCAGTTAAACTAACAATAAACGGTGCAGAAGTTACTGGTACATTAGATTTAATTATAAGAGACGAAGCGGGACAAGAGAAAGTTTGGGATATTAAGTCTGCAAGTGAGTGGGCATATAAATTTAAATACACGGGTTATGGTGGGTATGATAAGATAAAAGAAGATGATCCATTTGGATATATCATGCAGGGTCATCTGTATGGAGAAGCAACGGGATTACCGTTCGGTGGGTGGATTGTTGTCAACAAATCAAGTGGTGAGATAGCTGTAGTTGAAGCACCAGAGTGGCAAGAGCAAGACAGAAAAGAATACCTTGAAGATGCAAAGAAGCGTGTTCAATTCCTAAATAGACCATTTAAAGAATTTATTGTACCTTACAAAGATGAGTTTGAAGAATACAAAGGCGAAAGAACGGGCAACAAGCTTATGCCAAAGCCTTGCAACATGTGTGGGTTTAAAAGTTATTGTTGGAAAAATGCAATCTTGCACGATAGAATTACATCGAAAGCCAAACAGCCACCACAAGTTTGGTACACAAGATTAAAGAAGAAAGAATTATAATGCCAGTTATATACACACGAAATTACATGGCAGACTTAATGGAATTAAACGAGGATATGTACCACGTTTATATAGACTCCCACGTGGAGACTGGCGGTGGGAGAGAAGTAGTTTTTTTGCGTCAACATGAAAGAGGTATTCCCCTTACTCTTCGTGAAAACTTTTCAAAGAACGGCTCTCTCACTTCCAAGACAGAACAACGAGATATAGTAAAGATAGAAAATGAATTTCAAGTTATTAGTCAAGCACTCGGGTATGGTAAAGTAGTATGTTTTCCGATGTTCCCCCTAACAATTCAACTTATTACAATAGAAAAACAATCTCCCAGACTGGCAGGGTACGTAAACAAAAGGATTCAATCACTGGGATTGAAACTGAAAGATATATGAAGTACAGATCTAAATTTGAATTAGAACTGGCAAGAGTTCTTGCACGTCATAAAGTAAAGTTTGAGTATGAATCAAAAAAGTTTATTTATATACCTAAACCTAGAACGTACACACCCGACTTTTACATACCCCAAACAAATATTCTTATTGAAGCAAAAGGACATTTGGATAAAGCAGACAGAGTAAAGATGGTGTTAGTGAAAGAACAACATAAAGATTTAGATATACGTTTTGTATTTATGAACGCAAAGAACAAGATATATAAAGGTAGTAAAACAACCTATGCTGATTGGTGTTACAGGTATGATTTTATTTGGGCAGAAAAAACAATACCTATGGAGTGGTTGAAAAATGGCAGATGATAAGATAGAAAACTTTATTAAAGAAATGGGGTTGGCAAAGGGCAATTATTATATTATCTTGCAAGATGTTGGCAATGATAAGTTTAAAATGATGGCTTACGATACAACAGGCAATACCTATAAGACCGAAAGAGATCATTCGGTTGCATCTGTAATGCACGAAGGTTTAGTGGGGTTGCTTACAACGAAAGGCGAAGATTTGTTTAATCTGGGTTATTCTGAATTGGCATATAGATATTCAACGGGTAGAATGTTTGATGAAATATTAGATGAAGTAGATAAACACAAAGAAGTAAAATATAGAGATAATGTAATAGAGGTTGATTTTGGCAAAGATAGATGATACAGATATAGAACCAGAACGTTATTACGACTGGATCGGTTGGCATTTAAGAAAAGAAAGAAAGAAACAAATGGAGAACGGTAAATTAGAAACGGATATGGTTAACCATCCACCACACTACAATCAAGCAGGTATTGAAGCCTTAGACGCAATTATGGCGGCCACAAATGAAGGTAGTGAGTATTATTTACAGGGCAATATAATAAAGTATCTTTGGAGATATAGGTACAAGAATGGATCTCAAGATCTGGAAAAAGCCTTGTTTTATTTAGAAAAGATGATTAAGGTAGTAAAAAATTTAGAGGAGAATGATAATGTCAATATCAAATAGCTTACCTACCTCTTATCAACAATTCATACATAAGTCACGTTATGCGAGGTGGCTTGATGACGAGGGGAGAAGAGAAAACTGGCACGAAACTGTAGATAGATACATTTCGTTTATGGAAAAGGCACTTTTAGAAAAACACGGTTACAAGCTCTCTGAGGGCGATAAAGTCCTTATGACCGAGTACATAACCAATTTAAATGTTATGCCCTCTATGCGGGCGTTTATGACGGCAGGAGAAGCACTTGAAAGGGATAATGTGTGTGGTTACAACTGTAGTTACCTTCCTGTAGATAATCCACGTTCTTTTGATGAAGCTATGTATATATTGATGTGTGGAACTGGAGTAGGATTTTCTGTCGAAAGAGAAAATGTAGATAAACTACCCGTGATTAGTGAAAGTATGCAAAAGTCTGATGTTGTTCTTGTTGTTGATGATAGTAAAGTAGGATGGGCAAAGGCGTATAGGGAGTTGATTGCTTTACTTTATTCTGGGATGATACCTTCTTGGGATGTGTCGAAAGTAAGACCCGCAGGAGCAAGATTGAAAATTATGGGGGGTAGGGCATCTGGTGCAGACCCATTAGTTAATCTATTTGAATTTACTATTAATAAATTTAAAAGTGCAAAAGGAAGAAAGTTGTTTCCTATTGAGTGTCACGATATTATGTGTAAAGTTGGAGAAGTTGTTGTTGTAGGGGGAGTTAGACGATCTGCTCTAATTAGCTTATCTAATTTGAATGATGATCAAATGGCACATGCTAAATCGGGAGAGTGGTGGAACGCAAATGGACAGCGATCCCTTGCAAACAATTCTGTTGCTTACAAAGGTAAACCCGCTATGGAAACTTACATGAGGGAATGGTTAGCTTTGTACGAGTCAAAGTCTGGGGAACGTGGTATGTTCAATAGGCAGGCTGCAGACCATCAAGTGTCGAAGAACGGTAGACGGGAAACGGGGTATATGTGGGGTACAAACCCATGCTCAGAGATTATACTCAGACCTTATCAGTTTTGTAATTTGTCAGAGGTTGTTGTGAGAGAAATGGATGATCTAGCTACCTTACGAAGCAAAGTAAAAGTTGCAACCATGCTTGGTACATTTCAATCTACCTTAACTGATTTGAAATACATACGTAAGATTTGGAAAAAGAACACAGAAGATGAAAGATTGTTAGGAGTTTCCTTGACTGGAATTATGGATCATAATATACTATCTAAAACAACTGATTCAAAGATTTGGTTACAAGAGATGAAACAGATAGCAATAGATACAAATAGAGAGTACGCTGACGCAATAGGTATACCTCAATCTACTGCTATAACTTGTGTTAAGCCAAGTGGTACAGTATCACAACTTGTTGATGCTGCGTCGGGTATACACGCTAGACACAATGATTTCTATATAAGAACCGTACGTGGGGACAACAAAGATCCCCTAACAGAGTTTATGAAAATGGAAGGCATACCTAATGAGCCAGACGTAATGAAGCCAGATAGCGTAACTGTCTTTTCATTTCCAATGAGATCACCAAGTGGTGCGATTACCAGAACGGAGATGGGTGCAGTAGAACAACTAGAGTTATGGAAGTTATATGCAACCTACTGGTGTGAACACAAACCATCTGTTACGATTACTGTAAAGGAAGAAGAATGGATGGAAGTTGGTGCGTGGGTGTATGAGAACTTTGATATATCATCTGGGGTGTCCTTTCTTCCCCATAGTGATCACACCTACAAACAAGCACCTTATCAAGATATAGATGCAAGAGAGTTTAACGAGTGGAACAAGAAAGTTCCGTCTTCGTTAGACTGGTCTAAGTTTTCTGATTTTGAAAAGGAAGATAATACAACTGGATCTCGTGAACTGGCATGCACTGCAGATGCCTGCGAAGTCGTGGACTTAGGTGCATCGTGATCACAGAGATACAGATTAACAGCGATTATATGAGCCGTGCGAGGGAAAAGGCTTCTTCTGTAGGCATACTGCAGGGAAGTATTACAGGTGGCACACGAAACGTTATAGGTGCGATAGGCGAGGTAGTCGTTGCTGATAGTATTAATGCTGATGAGATAAGCACATACGATTATGATCTTGTTAAAGATGGGAAACGTATAGATGTTAAAACTAAACGTTGTAACACTAAACCTCTGCCTTACTATGAATGTTCTGTCGCACTTCATGGTACAAAGCAAGATTGTGATACGTATGTGTTCGTCAGAGTTTTATCTGACATGAGTAAAGCTTGGATATTGGGTAGCATATCTAAGCAAGATTTCTACGATAGAGCTACCCTATATAGAAAAGGGGACATCGATCAAGACAACGGCTTTGTATTCAAAGCTGATTGTTACAATCTAAGAATAGATAAGTTGAGTCCTATCCATGCAATTCAAAAGTAAAGTAAAAGCTAAATTATTTTCATTAGAAGCCTACCTGAATAAGGATGGCAACGTAGAAATGAATTACGAAGCAGTGAAGCCAGAAGATTTAGAAAGAGAACTTAATTCAGGTCTGCCTATGTATACTGGCACAAGTCAAGTTGCGTCATTGCTTCGTTATTTAAGGAAGATGGGAGATGAGATAATGAACGGTACAAGAAACTATATTTAATTATTCTTTTTCTTGGCCGCAGTAATTATATCACCACGTGTTATTTTATTCTTATCTCCATACATTGCTGCTAGTTTTTTTTGTTTAGGTGTCATGGTTTTACCACCGTTAGCTTTTTTTTGTCTACCCTCAAATTTAGCGATAGCACCACCTAAATTGTAACCCATACCAAACTTTTTCTCTTGGGTCATCATACCCATCGGATCTTTTTTTGGTGCTGTCATGGTGGTTTGTTCTCTGTTCTTTTCAGCAAGTCCACCCATCATCATAGGCTTACGTGGCATTGCCATACCACCACCATACATTTTAGTTGGGCGTTGTCCATTATTATATTGCTTCATTAATTATCTCCTTGTTCTTCATTTGCTTGTTGTGCTAAATTTTCAAAAAACATGTCAGGTATAGTTTGACCCATCTGAGCAAGTTCCGTGATTACAAAATCTTTTATTAAAATATTCATACGTGAAATATCAGCTTTAGTTAATGTTTCTGGAAACTCTAACATTTGTGCCATAAGTCTTGATGCTTCTTTATTGCCTGCTGCTAACTTTATCATATCTATACCTGCACCAGAAGCTATCCTTAATGCAAACTCTGCACCAACGTAAGTAGGACTAACCATACCTCTAGCTAAGTTAAAAGCTCTACTTATTAACTCGTTGTCAGATATAGGTCTAACAACACCAGTTATAGCTTGTATGTTCATTTCTGATTTTTTTTGTTTAGCTAGTAAACTGGTAAAATTTCTTAAATAGGTAGTATGTTCTTCCCCTATAAGTTTATTGAATATGCCAACAATTCTATCATTACTTAAATCAGCAACCATGACTTCTGGAGTGTCAAATCCTCTGACAGCTACTTTTGCACCATTGGGCATATCTAAAAATTCATCAGCTATAACGACTGGTTTACCTCTTTTTAGAAAGCCTTTAATCGTTGAGGTTAAAACAAAATCTTTAAAGTCTTCTTTTTCAACTCCTTTTTTAGCTAGGTCAGACTCTAGTTTTGCTATACCATTAGCATCACCTCGTAAAATATATCTATCGTAGAAAGCGTTATCATCCATTTTTGTAAGTTCAGAAAACTTTTCTAATACAAAATCTCTTTTTTGTAAACGCTCTAATTCAGCATTTTGTATTGCTTTGATTTTATCGTTAGATGTGTTCTTAAAAACTTTGTAAGCTTCTCTAGCTTTTTTATCTCTTTTCATAAGTTTAACAATATCTTTTTCGTCTGATATTAACTTTTTAAGATTTATTAAAGGTTGTGGTTTTATACCATCTGCAGTTTTTATTTTTACCATTGTAGCTTCACTAAGTTCATCTAACTTATCTGCATCGAGTTGTTTAAAGTTATAGCCACCATCCTCTCTTTTAAGTTGTGCAGCTATTCTAGGATCTAACTTTTCGTATCTATCTAACACACCTTTTGCCCACTTAGAGTAAACTGTAGATTGAACTGCACCTTTTAATGCTTTGTATTTATTCAATCCTTTTTCTGTTGTTAAATCAAACACAAATTGATCATCTATAATCTCAGTCATCTGCCTGTTAAAGTTAGCAAAGTAATTTTGAACATCTATCAAATCATCTTCAGAACCTCTTGCACCTAAATATTTATTTATACTCCCTGCAAACTTGTCGAGTAATTTATCAGGCTCTTGACCTTTCTTATAAAGATTTTTAAATTTAGTTTGTTCTTTTCCTATTTTAGTTATTTGAAGCACCCTATCACTTTTAGAATTTACAAAATCAGTTAATGGGCCGTCACCGTCTAATCTTTCAAAAACCTTTTTTTGGTAGTTAAGATTGGCTGCTTTCCATTTGGTGTGATATTCTGGTGCAAACTTTTTTACTAGATTAGAAACATCGGAAGCCATACCTTCAAACTTTTCCCCCATAGCAGGGTCAGTTTTTTTACTTCTAAAACTGTAATCTCTAAATGCTGTATACACCTCAGTTACTTCGCTAGGCAGTGCTTTAAAGGCTTTAAATTTACCTGTCTTATCTTTTGCTTGCCAGTATAGTGCGACATCAATAAAATCTATATCATCTGGCTCACCTATATAATGTCTACTTCCTTGTGTGGTTGCTGCTTTGTAGAGTTTATCTGCAGTCTTTTTTGGTAAACTATTAAGATATCTTCTAGCCATGTTCTCCATAGATACTTTTAATTTTTGATTTAATGGAGAATTAAAAAATTTACCCTCTTTACTAAAAAATCCTGTAAAAGATTCTTGACTTATCTCAGTAGCAGTTTTGTGAAGTTTTCTAAGCAGGTCTGATACGTCAACTGTTTTGCCTTGTTCTTTTGCTAATTTATCTAACTCTTTGTAAGGTATTCTAGCGTCAGCTATCATGTCTTGGAGATGTAAATCAAAAACCTCTTCCATCTGAGTACCACTTCTTTTAAGAGTTTTTCCTGATCTAAGATTAGAATTAATAATGTCTGATCGTTTGCTAAGAAGTTTATAGTTTTCTTCGACCTGTTTTTGTAAAGCTTCTCCCTCACTGAGCAATGGATCTAAATCCATTCTAGCTTTTACACCAGTGTTCAACATTTGATTTGCTAGTTCAGGGGTTATGTCAACGTCAGGGTTCTCATATATACTGGCATTTAGGTCTGTAAAGTCGTTAAGTATAGCTTGCTTTTGATCAGTAAGCACATTAGCTTCTTTTGCAAATGTATTTTCATACTTAGTTATAAGTTTATTTAAAGCTTCAGGATCTTCTACATCTCTACCTCTTAGTTTTTTTAAATTTTGTATAGCTCGTTCTGCGAACTGCAATTGTAAAGCTGTAGCATCATTTATTTTTTGTAAGTCTTCAAGTTTTTGAAAATCTTTTAAATCTCTAGCTCTTATTCCTGTTGAGCCTGCCATTGAGTATGCACTCTTTAACCAAACTAATCCAGATGCTTGTGCAAAAGGTGCAGTTATTATTTCTCGTATTTCGGCTCGTTCATCTTTAGGAAACATTGATATGATATCTTCTTCAAGTTTTACTTGATTTTTTATAGATTTTAACATTTGTTTTACTCTTGCTTCAGGTAAGACTGCAGCTAAATCCATGATGTATTTTGCAGCGATACGTTCTTTTCTTGTTAAGCGAGTACCTCGTGCTGCTAAAACCATTTTATTATATTCTTCTAAATCTTTACTTCTAAGAACGTCAAATCCGGGTATTCTAGCTATGCCAACGACATCCATGTAAGAACTTGTTGCTTCTTTCATTTGAGCAAAAGGATATTTTACAACGTTGGTTACAACATCTTGTATAGAAGTACCTGTTTTTGGATCTATGAATCCTCTGCCAAATTTAACTGAGGTGACCATATGAAACAATGCACCTGCACCTTGAGCAGTGTAAAAATCCATCAAGGGATTTTCTGTTTGAGAAAATATTTCAGTAGCTCCCCACTGCATTATAGTAGCAGGCGTTGTTAAAAAAACAGACTCCCTAAATATTGGATTAGTTCTACCATACCAGTAATTTCTAAATACTTTACCTTTTATAGATTCATATTCTTGTTTTAGTTTTACATATTTTGGATTAGTTTTTAGATTTGGAATATTTGCATCTTCTAAATTAGCAATCTCTTTAGCAAGCTTATCTCTTTTCTTTTTCATTTTTTGAAAAGTCTCAGATATTTGTTGCTCTCGTAAAGCTTGTCCTATAAGTTTGTGATTAAAATTTATTTCAATGCCTTCTTTACGTAAGGCTGCAGCTCTTTCAATAACAGACATATCTGCATACTTGCCTTTACCTTGAGCTATATCATCTATAGTTCGACTACCTCTCGCAGATGAAACTTTATCTTCAAGTTTGCTTAGTTTGGTAGCTCCTTTAGTTGACTGTTTTAAAGCTAAACCCCCCATACCTGCAAAGTTACCAAGAGCAAGCATTATAAATCGTTGCCCAGAACTAAGCTGACTTATGGATTCCATAAGAATTGTTTGTGCTTTATCTTCACTGATAAGTTGTTTCTTTAAAAAGTTTCCCTCTTCATCTTGAATATCCGACTTTGTTAATGAATCATAAGTTTCTTGAGTTATTTCATTTTTATCTAATTTTATTTTTAAAGTTTCATGGATCATATCATTCATTGTTTCTGACAATACTTTTATGTCCATGTAATCACGCATGTATTCTTTCCAAGCTTGAGCATCTTTTGCCCTGTCTTGTGCTGATTCTGCATAAGCTTCCGAGAAAGTTTTATCACCAAACATTTTTTCAAGTAAAGCACTCGTTCCGTATCTTACACCATTATATATCATGTTGGGAAGAACAATTCCTATAGCTCTTGTATCTTCATTGAAACCCTCTATCATGGTGTCAAAAAATTCACCTGTTGTTACGTTATCAACTAGGATTTGTTCAACAATAGTTTGTTGTTTTTTAGGTAGATTTGGATTGACACCTTTTACGATTTTAGCTAATTCTTTTCTACTTTCAAAATAAATTTTTTCTTGGTCGTATAAAGCATCTTCTCCTACAGCCAAACGTTCTTCAGCTTTTTTAGATGGTTTAAATTCTCCACCTGCATCAAAAGAAAATTTTACTTTATCTTGATCTTGCCTTGTTTCATTAATTATCTCTGTTAGAGTTTCTAATGTTTTATTTGCTTGGGTTTTTTCTGCTTCAGTAGCAGTAGGCTCAAGAAGTATATCATAAGCTAGGTTTAAATCATTCATTTCATCTTTTGATAAACCTGCTATTGGCTTATTTGTTTGAACAGATGTTAATAAATCATCCTTAGTTACGCCTGCTTCTTGATCTTGTAAACTTTGTTTAGCTCTTTGTTGGAAATCAGAAGTGCCTATACCAAAAGTTGTATCTAAGCCTGCTTTGAAATCCGTGTCTTCTACTTTCTTAGGATCACTTGTTATACCCCTAAGAGTTCTTGGGCCTTGTGTAAAACCTACCTGAGGTTCGGCACTTGTATCATATTTGTTCTTAGGTTTAGGTCTTATGATAGGTTTACTTACAGTTGCAGCATCATCAACAAATTTAATCTGCTCTTCTGTAGATTTAGTTGTTGTTGTATCCTTAGTATCAATCTTAGGATCTATCTTATCTTCTCTTCTAACTGCAATATTAAGCTCACCTGTGTCCTCACTTTTGTAGACATCTAGCTCTCTTTCTTTTATTGCTTTTGCACCCTCTTCGTCAGTAGCAGTAGGTATAGTGTTTTCATCAAGCTCTTGTATTTCTACGAGTTCAGCCATTATGCTTGTTCCTGTGGTTTAATGTTAATAATATTTCCTTCTTCATTATATTCAAACTGATAGTATTGTCTTGTTTTTCTATCATAAAATAATGTTGGTCTACCTTGATTATCTGTCTGTCTTTTCTTAATAAAAAAGTATCTTGGTAGTTCAACGTCACCTTGTTTTATAACGTCATTTTCTATTTGTTCAACTGTGGGTATACTACCTGTTGTTTTGCCTGTAGTTTCACCTTGTGCTTTTTCAAGTATAGCTTCTAAACCATTGTATCTTTTATTAGCGTGTAAAACTTGTAGCTCTGCTTTAGTTAATCTTTTACCCCCTGCCGATGCGTCTGAAAGCACAGAAGCTATGATCTCTATACGGCTAAGTCTCGTCTTAAAATCGTCTTCAACTTGTTTAAGAGCAGATAATTCTCCTATCTTACTTTGAAAAAGACCTGCTTTACCTAATCTTCGTAGTTGAACTTCAAAATCTTGGTTCGATAATCTACCTGATGGATCAACTGCCCTAGCCATGTCAGCAGCCAATGTAATCATGTAAGCTTGTTGTTCACTTAGATTACCAACACTTTTGATTAATGTGCCGTCAAATTCATCTGTGTTAAGTCTTCTTACAATATCCATTAAAGTTTCTTTGGTAGTGCCTTTCTTTAAACTACCTTTTATTTTTGTTGAGTTTCCCCCAAACATAAATTCACCTAGTTGGTCAAGAGTACCTGTTGGTATAACTATGTTACCGATTGTTTCTTTTGCCCATGCAACTAAACCAGATGCTGATGCTTCTGTTAATTTAAGCTCTTTTAACTTATCTATCCCTTTTACCGTTCTTCTCGTGGCTTCATATTTTTCTAAAAAATCAACTGCTTTTATACCAACTGTGTCAAAGAACATATCATCAGCAAATTGATTAGGTGCTGTCAAAGTTACACCGAGATCTTGGTCTTGTGCAGCTTGTAAATCAGACTGTGGAACTTGAGTTACTGCAGCTAATGCACGAACAGCAGCACCTTTATTATAAACTAACTGATTCTCAGCATTTCTATAAGTAAATTTAGATTTTAAATAATTTATAACATTAGCTCTCTGTGATCCTGTCATGTTAATTATTTTAGATCCTGCACCTAAATGTTCTAAATTAATTGAGTGAAACAAATCTGTAAATTCTGATCTTACAGCGTTTGGAGAAGCAATCACTTCATCTCCTATTGTGGCTAACGTGCCATCTGCTAATGGTTTTTGAAGTAACTGTCTGTAAGCTATTACAAATTTACTTAAACCCATTGCGTCTGTTCCAAAACCATTTTTCTTAGCCAAACTTCTTAAAGCTGTTAATTTTTGTTTGGCTTTTAGTCCGTTCTCTTCATCCACAAATTTAAAGGGTTTAAAAGATCCATCTGAAAATTTTAAAAAGAACATATTTTTTTCATCAAATAAAGGTGGTACTCCCATTTGTGATGCCTTTGAACTACCTGCTTTGTGAGATTTTAAAAGACTTTGTATACTTGACTCGTCTTCACCAAGAACTTGATCGTCTAACAAATCTTTTAAAAGATCAGCCGAAATGTGTCTGTTTGAAACGTTAGGAAATTTTGTTGCAGTTATACCTTCAGTTGTATAAGATTTACCTGATCTGTTTTTATACTCTGAAGTGTAACGTGTCCAATCTTTTAAAAATCTTTGTTTTAAAATACTGTTTTCAGGTTTATTCATGTACGTCATAAACTTTTCAACTTCTGATCTTCCTCCATCACCAAAATGTTTATCAAAACTTTCTAACCAAAATCGTGAGAAAACTTCAGTGTTTTTCTCAAAGTCTTTTTCAAACATGTTTTGACTGGTTGGTGTAATTTTGTAGTCACCGTACGTAATAAATTTTGGTGCATCCCCTTCATCTATCATAGTTTTTAAATTAGACATGTCGAGGTTTAACCTATCACCTGCTCTTCCAAATATGTCAATAGGATCTCTGTCTGCGACTTGTTGTTTAGCATCTCTTAAAATATTTCCTAATTCATCAGGCACTCTTTTCTTAGGATCGGTTGCAGCTTCAAATACAAAGTTTTCTAGTTCTGCTATTCGTGCATCATCTGCACCTCTAGCTTCTCTTTCTCGTTCGATGTTTTTACTAAAACCACCGACTAATCCTTTTACAAATGCTAATCCTATACTCATTCTTCTGTTTCTTTCGCTTGTGGTTGCATGTTTAAAAAGTTTTCTTCAACAGGTTGATCTCCTGCACGTATAGCTTCATTAATATTTTCTTGTATAAATTCAAACATACGTGGGTTGTTTCGTTTGATTAGGCTAAAGAATTTCTTATCATCCATCTTGTTTCTTTGACCTGCATTTCTGTTTTCAAACATACGATAAGGTATACCTTCTTCTTCTGCCATGTTAGCCATGACAATAGCTAAAGGTGGTTTTATAAGTAATCCAACATCAGGCGTAAATCTACCATCGTGGAATCCTTGAAGGATGTAACCTTCTATCATAACTTCTATAGATACTCCACCTAACATTAGTTTAAGCATCTCTTCTTTTACACTAGGTTTATTTAAAGATCGTATTGCTTTATCTAACACAACCTCTGGGTCTACATCAAGAGGTGGCTTACCCCAGTTCCACTGAGAGTTTACTCTAGTTAAAGAATACCCCGGAGGAGCTTTAGAAAAAGGATCTTTTGCTTGAATAGAACCTCTAGCAGGTGGCTCTTGATCGTTCATCATTTCCATATTATTCTGCCTTTACTTTTTTGCCAGTTATTTTTTTAAGATTTGCTGATCCCAAAGTCACTGTTTTTCTACCTGTAGGTATATTAGGAACTATTCCGTATCTAGCAAACATGTTACCTAATTGTTGATTGTTTGTTCTTGTAATTAAATTTTTTAAAGCTGTTTCTACATTCGGATTACCATACCCAATTCTACCACTGCTTGTTGGATTGTAACTTTTGCTACCTGCTTTTGATTTGCCTGCTCTATATGGTGATTTAGGATTTAATCTTCGGTAAGCTTCTGGGCCTCTATATCCTACTTTACCTTTAGTTGCTTGAGTTCCAATATAAGCTCTAGCACCTTTTTGTATGAACCCTAAAACATCATCGGTCAATTGATCTCCTGCAGAATAAAAGTCATCTGTATAGTCTTCCATAAAATCGTCATACCCTATTGTTTCTGCAACAAAATCAACTCCTGTATCTATCCATCCTCCTATTGTATCAAAAAGATCACCAAACATTACCTAACTCCTTAACTAGCTATCCAAGATGCAAGCCAGTCCCCTGTAGCTTCAGCTATCGCATCTCTTTGCTCTTTATCATACAACTCATTAGAATTAGAAAACTCCATAGCCAACATAGCTATCTCGTGTCTTCTTTGTGTTTCTGATTCTGACTTTTCAAAATTCCAAGCTGCATTATCTCTATACTTTAACCACAGATTATTCAACTGAGTGGTTGTTGCATTGTACAAATTTTGTACGTTTATTCTGTTCGTTTCGTTTTGAATAGCTGTGTCTTGAGTGTTTATAGCTCTTCTCCACTCTGCGTTAGACTGATCAATGGCAAAACCCATGTTTGACTCAAACTTATCTCTTGAATCTAATAACGAAGCGTTAAACTGATTGACTGCATTTGCTTCTCCTGCATTGAACTGATCAACTGCAACTGATCTGTTTGCATTAGCTGTTTCAATCTGTGCATCCATCTCAGTAAAGTATTCTTCAGTTTGCATTTCATTCTTTACATTTATCTCACTTCGTGCATTTTCTTGGGCCGCATCTTTAAATACGCCTTGTACTAAAGCATTATACTCTAACTCATTCTTTGATTGTTCAGCAGTTAAATTAGCAGTTTCAACACTTAAAAGAGTTTTTGCGTTGTTTACTTGTGCTGTTAATCTTGCATTTAAGTTTGCAGTGTCCATCGTAGCAAAAACTGCTGCATTTTTTAGTGCTGTTTCTTGTCTGTTATTTAAATTTTGTAATTGTATTTTTGCATAGGAGTTAGCATCGGCAGTTGCTATAGGTATGCCAGATTCCATAACTGCCTGCACCATAGCAGCAGATGCCATACTTGATGAACCCATACCCCTTTGTTGCATTATTGCTGATACTCTACGTACAGCAGGAGATGCCCATGCAGGTAACTCTTCACCTTCTTGTATAGAATCAAAAAGCTCTCCGAGTTGAAATTTTACGGTGGCTCTTTGATCAAATTCATCTAGTTCTAAAGTTTGAGCTTCAGCCTGAGATTTATCACTCACTTCACCTTGCACAACATCTTCATCAGGTATTATTAATTTTTTTGCTTCTTCTTCATCTATCTTAGCAAGATCAGGTTCTCCCATTAAATCAAGTGCTGCCTTAGTTCTTTCTATATCTCCTACAACACCATAGGTTTCATCTTCTGGTCGTGTTGGTTTTTTAACATCAACAGTTTTTACTGCGTCTGCTGCAGTAATCGTTCGATTATCTTCTCCTAAAGCTACATCTTCTTTCTTTAGTAACTCATTGTCTTTAACAGTTGGTAACACAGCGTTTACTTTAGGAATACTTCCTTGATTACCTGCAGCAATGTTCCCTACCACGGCTTTAAGTTCTGCGTCAGTAGTTATAGGAGATGCAGGAGGTGGGGGAGTCTCTTCTTCAGGTGGTGGCGTAACAGGCGTAATCATAGCAGGACCACCTGTAGGAGGTTGATCTAGCGTTTCTAGTAACTTCTTTCTTTCTTCTTCAGAGGGTGAACCCCCCTCTTGCATACGTATTCTTTTTCTATACTGAACCACTATCTAGCTCCCATCAATATCTTATCTAACTTATCTTCTAATCTTTTCATGGCATCCATAATATCGTGCATATCATCTTTTACGTCATCTTTACGTGCATATTCTTCACGTGTTTTATTGAGGAGTATCTGCAAACGTTTGACCTCTTGGAACATTTTGTTGAACGCCCACCCTGCAGGTACAACGACCATTGTCAATATTATGTTCCAAAATAGCATTGCATCTATCTCCATTATACTAAGATTCCTGTGGGAAGTCAAACATTGGTGGATTACCACCATCTGAAGGTGCATCAAACAATGCCATAAACTCTGTAAGATTAGAACAAGCGTTTATCTTAGTTTCTATTGTATTACACGCAGTTCTTACACTATCTCTATAAGTCTGAGTTGCATCAGGTATCGCAGTTCCTTTTTCTGATTTACGTGTAACCATCCAATCAGATTTAGATAAAAGAGAATTAGCAGTTTGTTTTGTTTGTGTAATCCAACTAGATTTTAATCCTAGTTGTATTGCTTGTTTACCTGTTATAGGGTCTATTACTGCTTTTCCATCTTCATCAACTGAGTTGACATCCGTAAGATTTTTTTCTATTAATGAACCATCTGTTTTTCTGCCCAAATAGAATCTATTATCAAAAGGTGCTTCAGATGCAGGTGGGTCTTCCCAAACTAAACCATTGGCTTTTTTAAACTCGGCTGTCCATGATGCCCAAGTTCCGGGTTTTTTAGTATTGTCATCAGCTACCCACGCTTTCCCAACTCTTATTATTCTTCCGTTATGCTTCCATGGCATAGTCTATCTCCCTATCTTGCATTGCTAAATTTAAATGGCTGTGTTGCAAAAGCCATGTACAGAAATGTACCACCATTACTATTATAAACTGATTCTGTTGTCCTTAACTTAAAACCATTAGATAAAAAATCTACATTAATAGCAGGACTTAAAGTTGAACCATCATTCTCTGTACCACTTCCCGGTACATACAAATATATATCTGTTGGATTAAATGTATTTCTTTTGTTATCAAGTAATTGAAAAGAACCAGAGTCACTCGTTCTGACTAGCATAAGAAATGCAACTCGAAATCCTGTGTGGACAAATGTGCCATCTGTTGAATCATTGCCAATATAAGAGCCAATTTTGGAAAATCCCTCTACGTTATGAAAACTATACATAACAAACCCATCTGTACCTTCATTTACTGTATTATCAGTATTGACTGTTACAACTGCGTTTGTAGGTGCAGTGTTATCAAATGAACCACTATTAGAACCAAATGGTCCTCCATTGTTAAAATACAACTGACCAGTAAATCCATTTTGGTCTTGTCCTATAACCCATTGACCATTAGGACTTGTATCTCTATTTTTTATTATTACCAAATTTGGTGCTGAATTTAATCCATGCGTAACAGTGCCTTTTGTATTGTTGTTTGCTGTATATGTAACAATAGAAAAACCTGATGTAGTGTTCACACTCATTTTGGTAGTGTCTATTGTGCCTTGTGTTGGAGTAAAAGCAACACCATCTTTTATGAAATTGCCAGTTACATCATCAGGGTCTCCCCCTGCTTTCCAAGTCCATGCCACAAAGTTAACATTGTTATTATCATACAAACCTTCCGATACTTGTATTCCATTAGTAATTATTTTTGGGTGAGTATCATTTGCTTCAGCATCTGTTGTATTAGGGTGCATATTTGGAAAGTTTGAACCATTTTTTCTTAACACATCTACTACAACATGATTGTCTGCTTGACTTCTTGATTTTAACCATACCCAATCTGGTGTAAAAGTGTTTGTTGCTATGTTTCTATTTGTTGCATTTGTTCCTGTATATAAAAATGTATTAAAATGGTCATCTGCTTGTGTGCTTGTTTGAGGTCCAATAGTAGGGTCAGGTAGGTTAGCTGAACATATTGCGAGATAATCTGTATGACCTGACGGTAAAGCAGTATGAAAATCACCTTTACCATTTCCATCAGTATTTCCACCTGCTGTTTCTTGCCCTACAAAAGTGCTGTCTTGACCAAAATTGAAAGTTAGTTGTGCTAAATAATCACTCACACCAATAGTGTAATCTACATCTTGCATACTTGTAAAAAGTTCAAAAGGTGTTCCCCCATCAATATTGTATTTTATAGATGTTGTGTCACTTTCTAAGTCAATAAATATACCAATTACAGAACCTTGAACTATGTCTGGGTGACTACTTAAAGATGTAGCACTCCCTGCACTAATTTTATATTCTGTAGTTCCATTTACGTTTACGCCATATAAGTAGCCTTGAGAACTTGTACTCCAACTTGAATGTGACCAATAATAAGAGTTTCCACTTCCTCTAATTTTATTTGTTTGTATTATCCCTACACTAAAAGCATTAGCAGATGCGTTGTAAGCATCTACTCTCACTTCATAATACCATTTTCCAGATGGAAGGAGAACAGTGCCAGTAGCCATATCCCAACTAGATGTATCATATCTTAAATTTCCTTCTGTAAAAGTGCCACCAGACTTATCCAAAAGATTCAAAGTAGCAAAATTATTCTCAGGATTATCTAAAACCACATCTCCTGCAGCTAAACTAGTAAGTGCAAAGTGATTTCCTTGTCCACTTGTATCAGCACCTATACCACTTGAATCGGCACTAGTTCCTGTTGCCAAAAACTGTAACCTAAAGCCATTAGTTCCGTAAGTTAAACTTGGGTCTTTTAGAGGAATCCACACACCGTTCTTCGTTTCTGCAAAAGAATCTGGCTCAAGATATTGACCATCAAGATAATTTATCTCTGCCATGTAACCATTAAAATTAGGACTTCCATAACTATCCCAAGAACCATCTCCAATAACCATTTCATCCCCACTATTGTTAAGACCATAAGTAAAATTAGGGGGATATCTACCAGTATTTGTAGACACAAGATTATTATTTATCCATATTTTATGAATTGTGTTTTCAGCATCAACTGCCCAACAAAGATGATACCAAGATCCTAAATCTCTGTAAAGACGACTACCATCATCAACTGCTCCGTAAGGATTACTACCAGATGTATCGTAATAAGTATGTAATTGATCACTACCGTTAAAATAAATAGCTGCTATTCCATCATAACCACTTGCAAGAGGAGAGCCACCAAAAATATATGATTGACCTAAATTTGTTCTTTTAAGCCACGCACTAAAAGTCCATTTTTTAGGGTTACCAGTGGAACTTGGAGTTCTAGTTAATCTAGCATCTTGCATCCTTAAAGATCTACTAGTTGCTCCACTATAAAAACCTGTGCTTACTTCGCCAGAACCCTCTGATCGTAAAAGTGTCATATTATGTTAAAGCTCCTGATACAGACATTATTATTTTATCAGCGTTTGCTGAATTACTTAAAGTTGCATTTGGTTGATCCACAGTGCAAAAATAACTAAGCATGTATTTACCTGCTGTTTGGATAGCTGTGAGTTGAGTAGCATTAATTAATATAGTATGATCAACGGTTATAGCATGACCTCCAGAATTATCTAAAAAGATAGTGCCTGATTGTCCTGCTTTAAAATTATCTAATTCTATTTCATCGTCAGCACTCGGAGTGTAATTAAAATAATTACTTACGGCTAAATCCATTTGACCGTTAGTATTTGTTGTGACTGTCCCAGATGCTCTACCAGTAACAGTTACGTCATCACCAATTGCTACATCACCTGTAACAGTTACACTGTCAACATACGCATCTTTAAATCTAACACCAGTTGTGCCTAAGTCAACATCACTATCTGTCTGAGGTCCAAATACTCCGTCAGATACGAATACTTGCTCTGCGTTTGCAGCGTAGAAGTGTATCTCATCTGCAGTTTCAAAGTCTATCTTAGTTTGGTCATCTTCACCAATCTTTATGTCCGTAGCAAGAAGAGATGTAATAGTTGTTTGTGCTGCATCTATTGCGACGTCTATAGTATTATCAGAGTCTTGATAAGTAACAGTAACACCTGTCTCTGTATTACTAGAGAACATAGCACCTGTAGTATCAGAGATAAACTCATCTAATGCTGTTCCATTTACAGTTATAGCATCTGCTTCTAATGTTCCATCAATATCAGCATCACCACTTATGTCTAAAGTTGCAGCATCAAGTTCACCTGTAATAGTAAAGTTTCTTATTCCTGTGTAATCTTTATTAGAGTCAAGTATGACTGCTTTAGAAGCTATAGCAGTACCGACAGCAGTTGAGCCTAAATCTAGTGCGTTTATCTCTCCTACTACTACTGTAGCACCATCAAGAATATTTAACTCTGCAGTGGTAGAGGTCACTCCATCTAAGATGTTCAACTCTGCAGCAGTGGATGTAATTGCTGTTCCGTTTATAGCAAGTTTGTCTGTAACAACATTAAATGTACCATTGTCTTCAACTCTTGCTACTTCAGTGCCATCTCTCTGTTGAAAAATTATATCTTTAGCATCAACAACAGGTCTGAGGATTACATCTTGAGATGAACTAGCAACTCTAAAAAATTCTGTTCCTGCAACTTTAAATCTAAAATCATTACCTGCAGCATCAAGTATAATATCAGCACCTGAGTCTATTGTTATATTTCCACTATCAGATATAGTGCTACCATCAATAGTAATGTCATCTACTGTTAACGATGTTAATGTTCCTAATGATGTAATGTTTGTTTGTGCAGCAGTTTGAAGTGTACCTGCTAACTGTGTAGCAGTTAATCTACCTGTGCTTGGATTGTAAGTTAAGTTACCATCCATCTCTAATCCAACATTACCTGTGCTAGAAGTTGCACCCTCTACAAAGGTAATTAGATTATTTTCATTTGTGCTTTCGTTATCTGTAACTAATACGTGAGCAGCATTAGTAGCATCAGTAACAGTAACACCTGCTATAACAGTGTTTAATGCAGTGCCACCCACTGTGATTGCATCTGCTTCAAGTGTGCCATCTATGTCTGCGTTACCACTAATGTCTAAGGTAGCTGCGTCAAGCTCACCTGTTAATGTTACATTTCTAA
>VTLG01008804.1_pt1 | contig 32283 bp, 51 predicted proteins | sample 4694571 | NCBI WGS metagenome assembly VTLG01 (sample SAMN12604809, study PRJNA352737) | marine metagenome | biome: ENVO:00000447; feature: ENVO:00000209|ENVO:00000569|ENVO:01000036; material: ENVO:00002151; isolation source: viral sequences binned using virsorter ...
AACAAAATCATCCAAAGACCACCAATAAGAAGTATGTTGTAACGGCATTCCAAATTCCTCGTCTGCAACAGGTGTATTTGGAACGGTGATCGGAGATTTAGTCCTATGTAACCAAATATACAGCTCGTCAAAGACATCAGACCCAAAGAAAGCCGTTTTTGTGCCAATATCTGCTGTTTGTATATCCAATCCGTAAACATCATTAATTGCCTCGATTACTAGCTTTGCTTTAATTGCAGGTTTTAACTCTGTTTTTAAGTCCGTCCAACTGACAGAATGAAAATTAGGAGTTGTTATTGTATTTGTCGGGTCCCACGAGTAATAATTTTCTAATGTAATAAAAGGGATAATTAAATTAGCCGTAGCTAAACTAACTGCAGGTGTTCCTGATACCTCCAGACCGATCTCAAACATATCCAGAATGTCTGTTGTACTTAAAAATTTATAATCGTGTAAAATCCATAAACTAGATAAATCTGCATCTCCTAATATCTCCTTTAGATCTGTTGTTGCTCCGAAAAATGTAACCTTATAAGAATAGATTTTATTATCTCTTAACTCTGTCCCATTTAATTGAATTGATCCTTTTCTAAAATCTACTCCATCCAAAGTTAGAATTGCCGATTTTCTAAAACGAGCATCATATCCGTTGTCAATTTCATAATTATAATAATGCTTAAATATTGTATTATTAGTTGAGGATGCAGGTAAATTAAATGTTTTTGAAAAGGGGGCAAATACTTTACTTATATCAGAGATATTGTTTAGCGTATCTGTAATAGAAACAGACTCATCTTTAAATAAATCAACTTTCTGACCTTCAATTATTAACTCTAAATTTCTTTTACTCATTAACTTTCGGTGTTAAATACATAACTATTGCCACTATTAAAACCACTACACAATGTAAGCACATATTATCTAATATTTTGAATTGCACTAAAACTATACTCAAACCCTAAAGCATACTCAATTAACTTATTATTTAAATGGGTTTTATAAGTTATATTACTTGATGTTAAGGTAACAGGATAAAGCCCGACTCCATCAGCTTCATTGTTTAACATTATCCAAACTTTTGGCGATAACAATAACTGTCTAAATAACTCGTTGTTTTCTTCAGGATAAAAACCAGAATTTAATATTACGCTTGTTACTCCATTAACATCTAAAACATCTGTTTGATGTGCTGTAATACTAAAATCCTCATTATTCCATACCTCCAGAATATTCCTTTTAAATGTGCTTTTCTTTACTTTTAATGCTTCGTCTTTTCTTTTGAACATCCAAAGATCCTGTAATGCTCCATATCTATTAAGGTAAATTATTTTATAAGGAGTATATTTCCTTTCGCATACATTTTCGACTTCTATTTTTGTAACTACATCTTTAACCTGAATAAGAATGTTGTCAATGGGGTATGTAGCCTCCTCACTGTCTAGAGCCCTTGAACATCCACTTGCCTCCCATATACCTCCATCATTTAAAACTCTCGCTTGAAAATTTCCAATATTATCCGACACATTAAAATATTCTATATGTTCCCAGCTATCCGTTGGCGTGGTAGGGCTTGAGTGAAACATTTGATCCCCATTACTAAACATTGTAATTTCTTCTACATATTGAGGGTTAATAGGTAAATTTATTTCCTCATCCATTGGTTTAATTATTTTTCTATTAGAAAATAAAATTCCTGTTTTATCATTAAACGGATTAGTAATATTACTTTGTGTCCCATCCTTAAAATTTAAATATCCATTAAAAGCTAAATAACCCAAATCATCAACGCTTGGTTGTGCTACTGCTGATATATATTCCGTATATCTAAAATCCACCCAAATACATCCATACTGATCTGCATCTTGTCTGTAAACTCCGTCATTCATTTCGCTTTTAAAAAAATCTAAAATCATAGGAGATACATTTATTTTAACAACAGCATCTGTTCCATCTGGAATACTTGTTGCCGTTAATTTATAATCGGGAGATCCTGCCCATACAGCGTTCTTTGCTCCTGTATATATTTTGATCTCTAACTCTAAAGATGTTAAATTCGTATTCTTTATTTTATACCAGAAGGGCGATCTTGCCCAAATATAAGATGTTGCCGTTGCCATTTTATTTTGTATTTACTTGTGATAATCTTTTTTCTAAATCTTTTGCATAATCCTTAAAAAATGCTTCAATAATTTTGTCCTCTGTTTTCTTTAATCTTTTATTAAAGGCATTAGTTAAAAATAATGTTGGTTTTAATCCTGTATTCCAAATACTTCTAACAATTAAAAATTGTAAACTTTTACGAGGAATAAAGCGTCCTTGCTTATCTCTGACCCCCTTCAAATTCTTTTGAGTAACCCATTTATTAATGCCTGCTCGTAACCCTGTGCCACCCTTACCACTTCCGAATTTGTATGGACTCTTGGGGGCTTGGTTTACTCTATGTTTTGCTCCCATTGGCTGACCACTAGGATTTGCTCCTTGTACTCCTTGATCAACAAAAGCCCCATAACCGAGCATTTTTATTGTCATTATTAAATCGCCTTTACTCAAACGGGTCTGGTATTTTAAACTCTTTGATAGTGCTCCAGACGCATTTTTCTTCCCCTTTGATAAAGATATTTTTGCATTTTTAACTACAAATGCACCGAACTCATTTAAAACCTTTCTAGTGTTTTTTAATAACATTTAAATTCCACTTGGTGTTAGACATCTATTTATATTATTTCTTGTTACAACTTGAAATGTAAAAGACCATCCCGCCAGATTATTTTCAAATCGCTCCCTAAATGGTTCTGCCGTTACATTATTTACATCAATAAAATTATTTCCGTCATTCCTTACTCCAGAACTAAAATCATCAACTAAATGATTTCCTACATTTAACATTGTATTTAACACATACGCCTCGTTGTCATCATCAAAAAGAAAACCGACATTGTAATCAGCATTTGACTTGATCTCATCATTATGAACAATATCCATCAACAACAAAGTAATGTTATAAGTAATTGTTTGAGAATTAAATTCTGCTGTTCCTATTATTATGTGTGCTAATGGGAACATTGTTGTCTTACTTAAATCGACATCTGTTATGTCTCCTTGCGTAATGGAATTAATATTTTTATTATCTAAACTTGCCTTAAACAAGACATCCAGAATTTGTAAATAACTTTGTGCTCCTTCTTTTTGATTTACACTCATTTTTTTAATTTTTTATTTATATTCATATTTTCCAAATCGTGCTGATCCTTAATATAACACAATGAGGTTAAGCATTTATTTACTCCAAGTTTCGTAACATTGTCAAGTCTTGTAATATCATTTTGAGCGAGTTGGTAGACTGAAGCGAACCATCCCCATTTTTTTCCAAAACTTTCCTCTTTTGTAGCAACTCCTTCGTTTCCTCCCCTTTCTCCGAATAATTCAGAATAGCGGTCAAGCAATCGATCCCTAAACTCCAAAAAAAAAGCATTGATCCTGTTACTGCATCCATCGGAGTATATTTCATTGCTTCGTGATATAGATCTCCTTCATACTTTTTAATTAAATATTTGCCGTTTCTTTTCTGTTTTATAGGTCTATATAATACTGCCATTGCTTTCTCCAAATCCTGAATGTCTGATATAAAATTTTCAAGATCTATAAATTCGCCAAATGTCATATTTTCAAGATCTGGAATAAATCCAAATTCCGTATCGCCAATAGTAAATGTTGTAACCAATTTTGGTTTTTCTAATAATACATCATATAATTTAGTTATGATCTTTTCAAAATCTACTAAACGAATATTGTTAGCATCATCATAAGACAAACCACAAAATATTTGTAACATTTTTAAATGAACAAACCTATCCTCTTCAGCATCTTTATTCTGTTGGAGTAATTTATCATACTTCTGGTATTGACCTAATGTTATGTCTGCTAAACTATTTGGAACTATTGCTGTAACCTTCTTCATATTTATATAACGTTATTATTAAACTTATTTTAAAATACTATAAAAAAAAGAGGGACTAATGCCCCCCTCCAAAAACAAATGAAAATCTGTTATAATTATAGCGTAATAAAATTACGCAAAAAAAATGAAAACTAAAAATTATTTTTCTTCATCAGTTTTATTGTTATCCTCTTTTAATATTTCCTTTTCAAACTCCTCCGTATTTAATTGATAAAATATTCCGTTTAAGCTAATCGGCTCGACCTCTTTTGCTAGTTCTAGATCCTCCATCCCCCTCTCCGTTTTGATCGGTATCCTGATCTTATCTGCTATTAGCCATAATAATTTCTGTATATCTTTTGGGGATGAATTTGAATAAAACTCAAACACATCAGCATTTTGAATAATAATTGATTCTCTGGATCTCTTCTCCCCTTCTTTTTTTATTTTTCTTTTTTCACTTCTTTGTTTCTTGTAACTCATTTTCTTCAATTTTGGTTATTAAATAATTTACTTCATTATAATTAAATCTTTTTGTGCATTTGATACACAAACAATAATCGTCTTTATATTCGACTTTAGTTTTATATATTATTTCTGGAGGTTCTGATCTTAAATCATAAATATAAATCAATGATGCAATAATATAAATGATCACGAGAATTTTAATAATAATTGACTCCTCCGAATTTCTTTTAAATACTTTACTCATAATTTTTTTATCATATTAATTAATATTAGCAAATAATAATTTTTAAGATCCTGAAACCGATAATATTTTTTTACATCTCTTGTCCTAAAAAATTGCATTAAAATATCGCATTGTTTTACTCTTCTTAAACAATGATTTTTAAATTTAATATTTTTTAATTTATTCTCTTTTTGTTTTTCTTTAAATTTTAATAAACTATTCATAACATTAATATTAAATAAGGCGGGATCTTGGTATTGCGTTTGATTTTGATCCCATTAAGCACATCTGGAGTTAGCTTGACTCCAACCACTCTGCACCCTTTTAATTATATAAACTCTTTATATTCCTCTAATTTTTGATTAAAAATTTCTCTTCTTTTCATCTCATTAAAATACTGTCTTACTAATCTCCTTTTAAAATCTGAAAAATGGAATGCTTCATTTTCTTTGTCAAATTTCTTTGACAGAATTTGCTGCTCTTTTGTTCCATAATCAATAAACCAGATAACCTCGTAATGTTCTTCTCCTTTATTATTAGTCATCTTTAAGATTTTATGTTTATAAAAAATCGGGTTCTTTTTTACTTTAATATGTTTTTCTTTTTTCATTTTGTTTGGTTTTGTTACGTTGGTATTCTTCTTGTTTTGATTCCCAACTCTTACTTGTTTTCATTATAATTATTTTTAATTTACTAAACTTGCTTCGTATTCAGCATCCGAATAACATTCAAACTCTACTTCGTCGCACATTTCGTCCATAATTAAATAATGAACATCATTTCCCATTGTTGAAACTATTGTAACGCCATTCTCTAAAGCGATATAAATATTTCCGAAATTCTCATTAAATCCGACCTCTAAAATATCCTCTTGAGGAGAAAACTCTGCGTATGCTTCCCATACTTTTGAAAGTCCTTTAGCTTCTGCATAACATACTCCGCTAAAATCTAAATTTGTTAAAATTGGTATCATTGTTTTTGTGTTTTTTGATTAATATAAGTTAAACTTATTAAAATATTTTAATATCTCCAAATAATTTTGTACTTTTTTTTTCTTTTATTTTTATTATATCTATTAATTTAAATGTAATCAGTTTAAATTTACCCTCCAGACTAAACCCCCATACATCAGAATATATGTTTTCTCTTCCGTCATTTATCCCGTATAGCGATACTTCAATATATTCATCTAGTTTCAAATCCTTTTTTAATTTTTCTAACCTCTTATTATTTAAAAAGATCTTTACTAATTTATCAGGATGAATTAATGTAATAGGAATTTCAATCAAAAATTGCTGTGGCGTATCACTAATAAACATTTTACTATAATACATTATTGTATATTTAATAGAATTGATCTCTTCTCCATTACCTTATTGTCTAAAACCTTAAACCGAATGCTATTATCCCTGTTTAATCCATTTTTAGCCATTAGATCTAAAGCCCCCTCGAGCCAATTTATTTCCCTTTTAATATCTTCTCTCTGGTTCATATCGTAGATTTTAATTCTGATGTTCTTCCTACAAACCTCCAACCTAACTCATACCTGTAACATCTCTTGTTTTGCTTTTCACAAAATTGTTTAGCTTCATCTTTATTATAGAAATAGTGTACTGTATCGTTTCCTTGATCTGTAACTATAACCTTGTAGACCTCTGCCTCATACTGAACTGCTGATTTATGTGGTATCATTTTGTTTTTGTTTAATATTTGTTAATGTAATTTTCTTTAGCAACATCCTCCCAATTTTGATCGTGATCCTCTTTGCTAATGTATCCTTTTAATTCTCTTGTATATCTGCTATATTCGTAACCTTCATTATTGACTAAATATAATTTACCTTCTGTTTCAAGTAAATAAATACAAAGGTTTCTATTTTCTGGACTTGTATTGTATTCTCCAAATTTTTGATGTTTTCTATATTTCATTTCTGGAAACACTTTAGCATAAAATGAAAATCCTTTATGTACTCTAGTATATGTTAGCATCTTAATTGCATTTTGCTTACGATAATCTAATCGGTTAAAATATAAAGGTGGCATTTCTCTGCTAGTTTCCTCTGCATCTGGCGACTTCCTTACATAATCCAGACCTGCTAATTCGTCATAATTTTCCTGAATGATCCTTTGCAACAATTCTTGTGCAATATAATTTGGTGTGTTATCTATTTTTGTTATTTGATTTTCCATTGTTTTTTTATTTATAGGGGGCTTTGACACCCCCCGATTATTATTTATTTTTTTAAATCTTCCTTTGATGGTAATAAGTGTAATACTTTTTTAGTTTCAACTCTATTCTTTGGCAGTTCCCCAACCATAAGAGAATTATACGCTTTTCCAATATCTCCATTAAAGAATTTAATTGTAACCTCTTTACCTAAATTTTCTAAATTTACCTCTCTGAATAACATTTTCTCTAACCCTGAAGGTAACTCGTGATTTTCAATATAGAACTGACCTATATCCATTAAATCTAAATCTCTGTTTGTGTAATTTTCCATTTTTTTTTGTTTTAAATTATTAATAATACAAATATACTAAAAAATTTTAATAACTTCCAAGCATTTATTAAAAAAATTTGAAAAAAGTTTAGTTTCCTTCGAGTAGAAAATTTTTATCTAATTGTGTAGCTCCCGTAATTTGGGCGTGATAATCTATTCAAAACACTATAACGCAGGGCATCTGTTGCGTGATTAAATGCATCGATTGGCTTATTAGTTAATTGCCCATTTTTATCCTCAATAAATTTATAATTTCGTAACTCTTTAATGAGATTAATTGACTCCTCTGTTACGCACAGGATATATCGTTTAATTAAATCGATACCTAAATTAATAGATCCTTTATAAGTGCTTTTAGCATTAAACCCCATCCTGTGTAATTCCTCTACACTTTTTGGCTCTGCACTATCGCACCAGATCTCGTCCCGTCTGTCTATTCCTAATAGTTTCAATTCTGACCCAATATCCTGATTTGTTAATCCTGTTTTATAGATCAATTCATTTACATATAAATAATCGTCTAGTAAATATGTTTCAACTAATGCTGAAGGATCATTTGAAAATCCAAAGTCTAACCCTCTCCCGATTAATTTAGCTTCTTTTGGGATCTCTTTAATTGTTTTAAAATTAAAAACTAGACTTCTATTTTGTCCTCGCTCTCCTAACCCATAAACTCGCCAATAATTTTCATCAATATGTTTTAATCTTTCGATCTCATCAATTAATGTTTTTTCTAAAAACGGATTATCTAAATATGTCGTTTGATAAAACTCGCAATCCTCCCTCGTTAATACCTTGTCATATATCCAATGAAATTCGTCAGCAGGATTATAATCAATAATAATTTTTTCGGAGGTTCTAAATATTAATTGTTGCCAACTTTCCCAATCTAATTCGTTACACTCATTAATAAATAATACATCTCGTTTTCGCCCCCTAATTCTTGTTGGTTGATCTATACTGATAAACTCAACTCTGTTGCTATTAAAAATATATTCATTTGCTGACTTGTGATGTAACTCTTCTTTATATATATTAAATGATTTTAAGATCTGGAGAAAATCTCTCATAACCGTTCCTCTGACGGCAGGGAAAGTTTTTCTACATATTGTAATTGTTTTATTGGAATTTTTAAGACAATAATAAAATAAGATCCAAAGCAATATATTATATGTTTTACCCGATCTTGTTCCTCCTTGTTGAGCAACTATTTTTGATTTGCTTTTTATTAAATGCTTATATACAATATTAGTCTGTATCTTCAATTTTGTCAATTATCTCAACTTTAACATTTAAGGGCATACCCTCGACTCCAGAAATTTCTTGTCTTTCTATATATCCCCTTTTTTTACCTTTTGTTTTTAGATAGAACATTGTGGAGGAAGGGACACCATCCCCAATTTGTTTATGTAATTGACTTTCTGCAAAATCCAGAGCGACCCCCTCAATATCTTTCACAGACTTTGCAAACTCTGGATCTTTTTGCATCCACTCATAAAAAGTTGTCCTTCCTATTCCAACCACTCGACAAGCAGTTGTAACTACTCCTAAAGATTTCTCAAGTGCTTCAAGCACTGCTTTTTTATGTTGTTCGGTTTTGTTCGTCATACGCCTTTTGTCGGGATCTTTAATATAGGATTAAAATCAAAACTTTTTTTTGACCCCTTATCCCTTGTAATAATATCTTTACCCCATTTTTTTTGTAATGAATAAAATTGTTCTCTTTCGTAATCTAGATTTCTATATGTCGCACATCCTCCCTCCTGTTCTGCTTGTTTAACATCATAACTTGCAAAATTGATCCTCAATGCTCCTCCAAATTCTAATATATTTTGTAGTGTTATATCGTAATCCTCTTTTAATGGCAGATCTTCATCATACCTAATATAATTATCTTTCAGGAATGCTTGAAAAGGTCCACCGATATATTGTAATGTTCCAAATGGTGTGTATTCTCTATATGCTCCCTTATCTACAACACAATTTAAGCCCCAAAATTTAAAACCAAAATCACTACATAATTTAGCCCAGATTTCACAACTTTCAAATAATTCCTCTGAATTAAATTTATAATATGTTTGATCTTGCCATCTCCCTATGCCTCTGCAATCATCATCCAATAATATTAAACAATCTGCATCCAGAAATAAATTATCTAAAATCCAATTTCTAACTCTGCATAAATTACCTTGTATATTATCGGGACATTTAACAACCTCATTCCCGTTCTGGATATACTCTTCTGCTTCACTTTCTTTAACTACTAATTTAACAAAAGGGTATAATTTTTGTGTTATACTCTTTTCGGGTCTTTTATAAGATGGTGCATAAAAAACTATTTTCATTCTTTTATTTTTTTAATTGCTTTTACTCCATCAACAACCCTTCCAATTCCTTGACTCCACGCCTTTCCGTTCTGCCTTCTTGCCGTTTCTGTTTTTAATTCAAATAATGTTTTAGCTTGTATCCAATCAATATCGTTATTAAACTTCAATACAATATAATTACTCTGCATATCCAATTCAGTAGCAAACACATTCTCTGTATTCATATTATTAGGATTATTCATCTCTGCAATATCGTCTTGATCAATTACGACATCAACCCCCCAATCTGTCAAAACTTCCATTGACCAATCGTTAGCCAATGTTTCCCAATCCCATTTGCCAAACCCTGCATTGTCTTTTATTATAAACTCTGCTTTTTGATCCTTTGTGAGATCATCTGCTTGTATTACCCATACCTCTGATAGTCCTAACTCCAGAGCTGCTTTATACCTCATATTACCTCCTAAAATAATATTATCCTCATCAACAACTATTGGTCGTAATTTTAACATTTGAGGAAATTCCTTTAGACTATTGACTAACTTCCTAAATTTATCTCTGGATATTATTCGTGGGTTGTCTGGGTTTTCTTTTAACTTCTGGATTTTTATTTTATTTGGCTTCATTATTTTTAATATCTAGGTGGACACTTAATTCGTAAAATAAAGAACTGATTTTGTTCTTGTCTATTTGATCGCTCTTGTTACATAATACATCCACAATCAGCGAGACCATCACGTCCTTGCCTTTATCCTTTAAACTTAACCCTTTAATTACATCATCTAATTGTGGGTATTGTTTTCTGTAAATATCATAATTTGAAACTCCATTATAAACTGTTGCCTCTGTTGGATTAACGCCAGAACTTCTTGTATTTTTAATTATGTTTTTTATTTCTGTCAATGAAACTCCTTTATATTTATTCAAATAATAAAATAAAGCAGATCTCGTTGCGACTACTTCTCGTTTTCTGGTTTTCTCTAAAACCTTACAATTCATTGTTTTCTCAAACTTTTTAATTATATCGTTTATCATAATATATCTTTTATTATATAATTGTTAATATCATTATTTGTTGCTCCTTGAACAAAAAAATCTAGGTATCGTTCAATCCCTAATTTAACCTTTTGTTTTCCTCTTAAATAAAAATCTTCGCTGACTTCAAAAATTCCAATATCTAAACTCCCCTTATCAACTACTAGAAACTTAAAATCAAAATAATTAAAACCGAATAATTTGCAATATAAATAAACTTGTATATCGTATCCATATTGATCAGCAGAATATTTAAATCCTTTTATATTTTGACAGGTCTTAATATCACAAATTCCGTTTTCGTTTAATATATCTGCTTTCCCTCGAAAAGGCAAACCCATTACCTTCCCAATTGTAGAAACTTCATATTGACTATTTTGTAAACACTTTAGTGCTTCTTCATTTTTTAATATTGCGTCTGCTAACCTTTCAGCCTCTGTTTTTTCTTTTGCTGTAAATGTAAACTCATATTCCGATTTTGCTAATTTATATGCTTTTGTATTTTTACTTTGAACATCTACAAATTTAAATGTTTCCCATTTTTCTGGTTCTAAAATCAATGTATGTAAAAGCCATCCAGAAGTCATTGCAGAGGTTTGAGCAGATCCATACTTCTGAACATAATAATATTTTTTTGGACTCTCAACCAACAGTTTTAAACTGCTACTGCTTAATGCTAACTTATTTAATTCCCCATAATAATAATCGTCATCCGTCATCTTTTTCAGGATCTCAATTTTAGAATAGGTGTTCCCGTCTAATAATTTTATCGTCTCCATAAATATCAGGAGGGGGTCAGGAAAGCTATTTTAGTTCAATGACCCCGAGTTTCTTTTTTTAAGAGTGCCCCCATCGGCGTTAATCACTCCCCCCTCCTTTTTTATTATTTTTGTGCATTCATTATTATAGTTGCAAGATTTTTATGGTATGCTTGCGCCTTCTCCTCTTGAACTATTTTTTTATCTACATCCTCAATATGCTGATGTAATTCTGCTAGATGATTTTCATCAAAACATTTTGCCGCTCTGATTTTTAATCCTTTTCTAACTCTTTTTAGTGCTTTAATTTTGCTATACATTTTTATTTGTTTTTTAATTATATAACAAAGATACTAAATATTTTTAATAAAACAAGCTTTTAGAACAATTTTTTAAATTTTTTTAGTTCCCCTTCGAGTAAATCAATCTTTTTTTCTGCTTTTCTTGCCCTTTCTATTGCCCTATTTCGATCATTTCTATAGTCAGAAAGAGATTTTTTTAATAATTTATTATTATTTAATGTTTCTTGAAAATAAAAAGTTAAACGGACTATGCTATTAGCCATTTTCTCATCCGTATTTGCAGACTCTTTTATCTTTCTGGATAGCAACTCTATGTCGCTCCAGATCTCAAGTTCCTTAAGGTTATCTATTTTTCCGATCATACCAATTATATTTTACAGTTTTAACTTTAAACATATCATTATCAGATTTATACATCCTAGATGCTATGTTCTCATCCAACAAATATACATCTTTTTTAATTTTTTTATCATTCCAAAATGTAGTTGTCGGACATTTTTTTTCAATTATTTGAAGATCTTTTAATTTATCCAACCAAAAAAAATAGCTTCCTTTTGGATCAGAAACAAAATATAATTTAATCACATCTTTCGGCAATTTCATTAGCCGATCATATTTATATTTTTCTAATAATTTTTGTTTATAATATGTTTTTCTAAACTTTAACTCTATTACACATTTAAAACCTTTAGGCGTTAATCCTCTAACATCATAACATAGGTTTTGATCTCCAACCCACTCCAACTGCCAACCATTAAATTCGTTTTGAATTTCGCAAAATGCTTTTTCAAACTCATTAATTTTCTTCAGACTCATATAACTTATTTAGATCTGCAATCCATCCGTTAACCTCCTTTGGTCTACAGGTACAAGGTTCATAATATTTATGGTTAAAATATTTAGAATGTAACTCACAGATTAATTTAAACTCTGTGTTGGTTATCTTGCCTTTTTTTACAGACCTGAAATTAGTCCAACTTAAAAAATCTATTTGTTCCATCTGTTTATGTCTATTTTATTCCAATCCTGTCGCCTTTTATCACAATCACAATCAGGATTAAACTTTTTATAGATCCACCGAAACCCTGTATAATAAGTTATATAATATATTAAATCTCCAATTTTTATTTTATTCACTATCGAATTTTTTGACTACATATTCATTTAGTAAATCGCTGAAATCATTTAATTCAGATATTTTAATCTCAAAATTATTTGCTTTTAATTTCATTTTAGATCCATCCTTTCGCTTCCTCTTTTTTCCTTTTTCAAATTTCTCTGCTTTTTTAAAGAAATCCTCTTTTAAAATCCATCCACAAACATAAAGCATATTTGTTCTTTTGTTTATACTTGCAAAAATATAAGCATCACTATCTAGATCCTTTTGGTATTCTAAAATATTAAACACATAATCTGGTTGAGGATCTACACTCCTTGCCATTGTTTTAATGTCAAACTTTATATCGCCTAATTTCATATCGTAACCTCCATCAAAGCCCTCGTCCCATTTATGCTCAACCTTAAACATTTGTTTAATCATTATTTCCCCAATCATTCCCGTAAGTTGATCTTGTTTCGATCCATCAGCAACACCTCTTTTGCCTAAATCTACTGTTTGTAATTTTCTCCAGATCTCCTGTTTTAAAGTTTCTGGAATTTTAGTAATTATCATAATTCTAATTTTTTGTTAATAATCTTTTTAATTTTCTTTACTGTTCTATATATTGAATAATAATCAATGCCTGTTAATTTAGATAACTCTAACATTGACTTTCCTTCCTGAAAAATTAATTCATAAATTTTCCTATCATATAAGTGCCAATTTTTTATTTCTTTTTTTATTAATTCTAATTGATCCTCATACTCATTATTGCTAGTATAAGAACTTTGTTTATAATTAAGTAACGAATTTCTCTGTCTTTTTTCTTTTCTTTTGTGATCTAAAAATAAATTTCTTAAAGTTATAAAAACAAAATATTGATTTACTTCTGTTTCATTATACATTAAAGAATTATTGTATTTCCCTTTCCAATCATTAATTTTAATATACATATCTTGCACTAGATCCTCTGCCGTATCAGTTAATCCAAAACTCCTAGCCATCTGAACCCATTTTTTATGGTCTTTACTTAATATCTTAATAACCTCTACCACCAAGCAAAACGAATAGCAAAAAATAAAAAGCAAAACATAATTTCATTTTCGTTCCCCTCTGCATAAACATCTTGCAGATCTGGATCAGGTGTATATAATATAACACCCAACAAACACCCATAAACAGGCGAGACCGAAACTCTAAATCCTTTCACTAATTATTGATTATGATCCATAACATTATTAACGTCAGTCCCATCAAAGAAACTGCGAATGCTATAATCTTTTCGTCTTCTTTATTTATTTTCAAAATGGTAAATTATTTTTATCTTTTAAATCTATGTCTATTAATTTCTCCCCATTAATTTTAAAACCTACATTCCCCCTCATACTTCTCAATCGTATCGGTTCATCTAATGGTGTTGGTTGACCTCCCGTTTCAATTTCTTTAATCTTTCTAACGTGAATATGCGAAACCATCCAATCTGTTTGATGTTGTATATATCTATGTATGCAAATAAAATCGTCTGCCCTATTTACAAACTTCCCCCCTCCTTCAACATCACTTGCGAGGGGTACAATCGGATGCCCTGCGTACTCGTGCCCGATGGGATGTTTCATCCTTAAAGCATTTGTATTTGCGTGGGTATTTAACCAAATTGTTATATTATTCTTTTTACAAAAAATTCTTAATTCAGTACAAGCCTGATAATCATATTCGTGAGATCCGATCCCCCTAACAATTTCAGGATCTTTTATTAGTGAATTATAAGGGTCAATTAAAAACCCTTGATAATCCCAAGCATTTTTAGTTGCTTGTGCTAATTCTATTATCTGTCTATAATTATATAGCTTATCTGCATTAATTATTTTAAAATGATTTTCAATGAACTCCAGATGTTCCGTAAATTCTTTGTCCTCTATATTATTAATCGGCTTCAGAGTTTGGAACTCTAATAATTTTCTGACTATGGAATGTGGTTCGTTTTCACTTGAAAAGACTAACCATTTAACCCCTAATCTTCTAGTGTATAATAACATCAAAAACAAAACACAGGTTGTTTTACCGACATTACTATGCCCTAGTATAATATTAAAATTGGCAGGTTTGAACCTTAAATATTTATCAATATCCTCAACTCCTACCTTGTACCCTTCTTGTATTTGGTTAGTTCGGATTAAATTTAATTTATCCTTTAGGTTGTCATAACTTATAATCATAATTCAGTTTGCATTAAAATTATAAAAAATTTTTGAATAAAAAAAATTGACATAAAAAAAAGGGTTGAATTAACAACCCCTTTAATTAGGTTTAATACAAATTTAGAAGGGTAATCCATCATCCTCTGACCTGTTTTCTAAATGATCCGATACTGAAACGCTCTCCTTTTTTTCTGGAACAAATTTGTCTAAAGCGCAATAAGGTTTACCTGCTTTACTCATCATTACTCTAATTTTTCCATAACCTTTATTTTTAGCAAACCAATCTTTTTCATCTACTAACATTTTTGCTAATAACTCTGCATTAAAATCGATCTCAAATAAAACGAAATCAACTTTACCCTTCTTGACGTACATTCCTTTAATTAATTCTTGTGGCATAATTTATGATTTTATAATGTTAAAAAATATTTTTGTAAAACTTTCGATTTGATCTTCCTCGCAAAATCCTCTCCAATGGTGTTCACAAGCAGATTTAAAAGCCACTTGCCTAATAATTAGATCCTCCCTTGAATATTCTGGAGAACCTCCACTGTTATAATTTTGCTGTACTAATTTTGCTGTACCATATTTTTCGTTTTTAATGATATAATTTATTACATCCCCGACCTTGTGAGGAAAATCCAATTTACTAAAAAATGTCAAATTATCTCCATTATTTAAAGATACTTTGTATTTATTTAATTCTTTGTACTTCCCATCTCCTGCCATTGAAACGATACAGGCATTTTTTTGTTGTGGTGTTTGTTCCATAATTTATTTATTTTATTTGATATTATAGTCTGATTTATTTTATTTAATTCAATTTCACGATCGAGGTCTGCTTTCTCCTCAATCATTTTTTTTAATTCATTTGATAATCCTGAAATAGTTTGCAGAAGCTGTTTTCGTTCAGACCTTAACGCTTCAACTTCATACTTTTTTATGCGTAGTTCTTCTTCCATATAATTCAATTTTCTAACAATATACAAAAAATTTTTAATATCTACAAAAAAAAAGGGACAATATAAAATTACCCCTCTTTAAAACTGAATTATTAGTTATATTAAATAACCTATTGAAAGACCAATATAAAGCTAAAAATCAAATTCTGCAACTTTTTTCTTATAATCCTCAATCATTGTAATTAGATCTATATTTGAAAATTTAGTAATTGATCTACTTTTAACCAATAAATTATTAGCTGTACCTTCTCCGTAATGTGCATCCAGATAGACACCAAATTTGTACTGTTCTCCATATTTAAAAACATTACATCCAGAACATTGAACCTCGCAATTGTTCTCGTCCCATCTGGTTGAATATTGTTTTCTACTTATAAAATGTCCACATTGTAGATTTTTCCAATAATCAGACTTTCCACAAGTAATGCATTTTGATATACCATTTTTATCTGCCTTTCGTTTTCTTATATATTCCGAAAAGATTTTATCTAGATTTTTAATAATATTCTTACGACTAGATTTTTTCGGCATTACTCTTCTCGATACCTTAATAATAATTTACCTGTTCTTTCGTCTATGGATTTAATCGCTTTATATATGTAACGGGAATTTCTTTCTGCTTCCTCCCTTTCATATTTTAAAGAGTCTGTCCCTAAATTTTGGTATTGTTTTGCGTTTATCTCTAATAAACGATCTACCTTCTCACGAATTGAGATAGATTTATAATTCAGTATTTTATCTACTTTTGCTCTTAATATAATTATCGCTTTTCTCATTGTACTTTGTTTTTTTTATTATTACAAAGAACAAGTTAAAAACGAATTTACACATTTTTTTAGACGTACACAAGCATTTTAAGCACTATTTGCGGATGCTTTGGAATTTTTCGACCCCTCTGCTACCAAAATAAGCCACATATACTGTAATCAACAGATTTTTTAATAACTCAACCCATCCACCACTAACGCTAAAATCAATATTTAATGAGTCTAATAAAATTAAAATTACCATTGAAATCGTTAAAAAGATTAATGCCATCGGTCTGGTGTTTTTACTTAACCAGCTATCTGACTTCATATCACTAGACCATCGCTTTGAAACTTCCTGCATTTCTATAACATCCAACTCCAACAATCTCATTGCCTCCTCTTTATCTTTTACAGGTAATGCCTCATCCTTCTGGATAAGATTTTTAACCAATCCCAATGCCCCTGCATCTGGTAGTGCATCTCCAAATATACTAAATAGCTTTGATCCTTTTTCCTTTAAAAATTGACCAACCTTTGTGTCCTTAAACTTTTTTTTGCTCATCTGCCTTGTCCTCTGTATTTCTTTTTATAATTTTTACTAGCTTTTACTTTACTGTTTTTTGTTTTGGCGTGTACTCCTTTTCTTTTTCTGGAATTACTTTTATAAATATGAACAACTAATTTCCTTCTTGCCATTTTATACCCTTTTTATACCTATTTTATACCCATTTTATACCCGTTTTATACCCGTTTTATACCCGTTTTATACCCGTTTTATACTGTTCCTCTTTAGCATCATAACTAGGGCAAGCCTTTTTACTGAAATCTCTGTGTCCGTAAATTCTTGCTGATGGGTATTGATCTTTTAGACATAATAAAAAATCTTCTATTGCTTCAATTTGTTCAGGTGTTCTTGTATCTTTCCAATCTTTCATTTCTTTATCCATCCCTCCAATATAACAGATCCCAATGCTACAATAATTTTCCCCTTTACAATGCGCTCCTGTTTTTTCAATCGGTCTCCCTTCGTGTACTTCTCCATCCAACCCGATTATAAAATGGTAGCCTATATCACTCCAACCCCTTTCATTAACGTGCCAACCTCTTATTGTTTCAACTGATACATCCCTGCCCTCTGGAGTTGCTGAACAATGAACAATTATTTTTGTTATTTTTCTCATATAATAAAGTTTAAAAAGGTTTATACTAAAACACTATCCACCTTTTTATATTGTTGTAATACTTTGTAAAAATTCTTTTATATCATCTTGCACAGCATTTGGATTTGGATAAACTCTCCAATCGTGAAAACGCCCCTCAAAATCATTAACATTTGAACCATTATGTAAACAGCATTGTGTTAATTCATTTACAAACGGGCTACCAAATAGATCCTCTTTGACCATTACTCCATTAATATAAACAAGGTATTTATTTGTATCTGACCAACTTACAGCAATTTTATACCTACCAAAGCTGTCTATAACTTCAGAATGAAACATTTGCGAAACTCCACCTGCTTTAATTGAAAAATTCATATTAAAAGGCAAACCTGCTTGTTGAGAAACATATATTCCGTTATTATTAGATCCATCACAAATGCTAAATGTACTTGCTGAACCAACTATTTGGTTTTCAATACTAAAATCTGCAAACATCATACCTGCCCACCGATTAAACAATCCTGATGTTCCTGTTGTTTCGTAATGTTCATCTGGATTAGTAACCGAAACTGCCGCAGGAGTTGGGATATAACTATGTAAATAATCATCTTCAACCTGACCGCCCCAATACCAAATGTCGTCATAATTTTGACCTGTAAAATTATCATCTCCTGCACTTGCTCCATCAGCTATATATAACCTTACTTTTATTTGGTTTGTTGGTCCTGTTTTTTCCCATCTCATCCAGACTCTAAACCATCCGTTTGGGTATTTTTCAATGCCAGAATCAACTATGCTCCCCGATTTGTCCCCTGCTTCTCCTGTTCCTAAATTAAAAAAAACATCTGAAGGGTCAGCAGGTGCTCCTCCTCCATCATTATCCATATATAATTTAATCCATTGCCTTCTCTGTTCTTTAACAAAACAACTCCAAACATACATACCGTTGTTGACTCCTGAAATTTGTCCTTCTACATAATGAAACCCTGCCGCTCCTGATGCTTTTATAACATCACAAGTTTGTAAACCTTCTGGACTTATTCCAACGTCTGAAACTCTGGAAACTCCAGAAGAAGCCCAAGGTCCTCCATTTAGATCAACAGAAAATGGTAAATAATTTGTTTTGCTTTTTTCAACAAATAAATCAGGGCAAGGTGCGGGGTTACCTTTGGAATTTAATTTATAATCTAAACGAGGCATTGATGTCCCTGAACTACAAATATTTTCGTAAACGCCATCCTTATTCATTCGATACCTAGCAGATGCTGTATCACTCTTAACAAAATCCTGTGCATCTAAATTAGGAATTTGTGAATATGTTACTCCATTTTTATATGCTTCAGGATAATACTGAAATGTCGGTTGTATATTAAATATAGGTTTTGCCATATATTAGCCAATTTTAACCAACCATAACGTTGGCTCATTAGCAAATGCATTACTACTAACGGGATAACCTTGCGCCCCTGTTCCTCCTGTTGCTCCTGTATGAAATCCTGTAACCTCAACAACATCATTTGCTGCTAGATCCATTACTCCACTCCCCGTTGCAACAGCTTCCCCATTAACAGAAGTTGCGACTAACAAATTATCTAAAACACAAGTTAATGCTCCATTAACGGTTGCTGAAATTCTTAAAAATTTTGTTCCATCAATAGTAGGTAATGATCCTTGAACCAAATCGTATGTACTATATCTTGCTTGTAGGTAATATCTACCTGCTTTTAATACTGTAATCTCCCCCTGTGTTCCTAATCCTCCCGCAACTATTGATGTATAGTAATCACTATTATTAACAACTTCTGTGTTATAAGGTACTCTAAAATTCATACTGCCGTTAGTATTTGATAAACCTCCTGCTCCTGAAATTTTTAATTGAATTGCTGGTAAATCTACTTCAACAACACTCCCCGTTGCTAAAACACTATTTCCTGCCCCGTCATCTTGTATCACTAAACTGTCCCCTATTACTTGAGATCCTTCGTCTAATAATGCGCCAACAGTACTCACTCCTGCGGCGACTTGTCCTGTTCCACCATTTGCAATACTTAACGTTCCAGACTGTGAGTTCAAATCTAATGAAGATTGTAAATCAGTCCCGCTAATTCTTAAATTCGTTGCTCCCTGATAACCTGCCAAACCATCAAAATTAGATAAATTAGGTTCGTTTGCAAATTGGCTAAATTTTTTATCTGCCATTTTTTATTTATTAATTATTATTGTTGTATTATATTATCGGAAATCTCTGTTATAACAAAGTCCCCATTTTCTGCTAAAATATAAGTAGTAGCAGGTGCTCCACATCCTGCATCTACAAAATATATATTTCCAAATCCATTAGTTTCGGTACATACTGACCCCCACCAACTGCTCCCGTATATTTCTCCGAATGCCATATTTTATTTTTTTATTATTCTATTAACATTTACTTTTTTTAAGTATCTGTTTAATTTTTCAATATTTTTTTGTTTTGGTTTACTCTTTCTTTTCATTATAAAACCCATCCTGTAAAAATTGCATCTCCTGTGTCTGCCTCCATTTCTCCCTCTTGAGCACTTGAGTACTCTGGATAATCACTTTCGTTATAACAAATAAAATCTAAAAACCTTCTTGTATAAAATTGTGCAAACTCTCTGTGTTTATCGACTAAAGCATCAATTTCCGACTTTGTTGCTGATCCTTGATTTTCACTCGGTTTTTTATAAATACCAGAATTAGCAACTGTATAAGCCGCAAATGGTAAATAATCAACCATTGCAAAATGTATTAACATATCTTTTAAATACTCATTAACTAGAGTTTTATAAACTGCATTAGCAGGTAAACCTAACTCTCCGTTAATAATTAAATCTGATATTTTATTATACAACTGACCTCCTAAATAATTCTGGATATGTATTTGTTGTGCAATTTTAATAAACTGAATAAACTTGTCTGTGTCGAGGTTCATATCAATTAGCGTGTTTTGCTTAATATCAGTAGGTGTAATAAATAATGCTGTTGCCATAATCTTTTTTTTATCTTTGAGGGTATGCCCCTTCACGTGGCATATTAACAGGTGCAATTACGCTATCTTTTGTTCCTCGAGGGTTTTTTAAATAACGTTTCGGAATGCTTCCTGTTTTTTTATATTCCTTTAAATTTTTACTCACTTTAGAATTTTTCTTTAGTCTATATAATACTCTTACCCATTTATGTCTGCAATAAATACCTCCCTTAAATTTGAAAATATTATATTTCATATCTGGTTTATGTCTAAATTGTTTATTGACATCTGTTTTTCCCCAACTAGCGTTTTCAATATCCTCAATCCTCCAGACAAAACCTGCTCTGCTCATATTCATCATATTAATACAAAAATCTCTAGATTTATTTGGTACTCCTTTTTTATTTTCTTTCATTTTTTTTCTAGATCCTACTGCATATTTGTACCTAATTTTATAAATACCATTTTTGCTGTCTAAACTACTCCAATCACTTCCCTTGTTTTTAGAAGTAACATAATCCTGATTTAATCCAACAATATCCCCGATTTTAGATAATGTACTTTTATTTTCTTCTACTAGATAATTTGCCCAATCTTCGTTGCTATATTCTGTATCCTCATCCAACTCGTCTACAAATTCCCACTCTTCGTTATCCTCTATTCTCTTTGCTGTTTTATATAATACTCCTAATATTTCCTCACTTAACTCATCTGACAACTCCTCGCTTAAATTCTCCTGTTTAATTCCTGTTTCTTCTTCTTTAGTATCATCATCAACTAACTCGTCCTCTATTTCAATAAATTCCAATGGTTGAAGTGTTGTAAAATATAGATTTAAAGCAACATCATTATACGCTAAAATCCTATCGAAAGCATCAATTAGCAACTCTTGAAAAGGTCTAATAACTGTATTATCCATTAATGTACTAGCCGTCTTTATTTCATCTGCATTATTACCTAATCCTGTTTTATCTTTTATCCCTATTAACATAGGCGATACAACCCTGTGAGCAACAAGAATTTTTCGCATTGACTCATCAGACAAAAATTGGTATTGATTATGAGCATCCGATAATTGTATTGCTTCAATACTACTCTCTGTTTCTGTACTATCATTAAAAGACAATATAAAACGCCCTGCGTTGCTTGAGCCAGAATATTTCTGGTAAATTTTTCTTTCTATTAATTCCCTTTCTTCTTCATTCGGTACTCCGTTATTAAAATTAATTAACATAGAAGGTGCTAATCCGTTCATTATATTGTTTAAATGAAAGTTTGATATTTCCTCCTCTAATTCTGCATATTGTAACCCTCCTTGATAATCAACAGGGCTAAAGTAATAATACCCAGCTACATACGGTTTGACGTAGAGGATCTCAATGGACTCCTTACTCGTCCCAAACGCAGGTATGCGAGTTGGGTTATCACTTGGTTTAATTTTTTGCCAATCAGGAAAATAATAAAATGCTTTTATTTCTTTCTCATCATCTACCTTCTCAATAGCTAAAGTTTCAACAGGTAAATGTTCAACCTGTGCTATTGTTTTTCTATCCTTTGAATATATCACTTGTATTGCACATTGACCGAACAACTTTAAATCGTATGCTAATTTCCTAACAGATTCTTTTTTAAATAGAACTTTCATTTTAGCGTATTGTTCTACTTTTACATTGGAGTCAGTAGCATCCAATCCCTTCCCGTATATCATCATTGATATTGCATTTATTACTGCTGAATTTGTTGGACTTCCTTTATATCGATCTAACAGAAACTCAAAATAACTATTATTCTCTCCGTATGTAACCCAATTTTTAGATTTAACAATCTCAATCTGTGGAGATGTATAATTGCTTAAATTGATCGTGCTAATTAAACCTTTGTTCTTTTTTTTCATATTATTTAAATTACTATATAATCATTGTCAGGCGTTGTATGTTCTACATACTGACCATCGTTTATATTCCAATCTTGGTCTGTTGCCTTATTATAAGTTGCACATACAATTTTGTCCTTATAAGCTACCATATTTGCATCTGTTGATAATCCTATCCAGAATGTATAAAACCTATCCTCTACAATTTTATTTACTCCCGTAATTGCAAATTCAATTTCGCACTCTACCTTATCCCCTTTAACGCTATAATTTACTGCCGTAGGCGTAATTTCATCTTTTGTAATATCGTCTATAATGTGAGTTTCATAATTAGAAACATCATAGTCAAACGGGATAAAATAAAACTCTTGCTGTGTGTTTATATGTGATATTTGTATCATACTTATATAACGTAAAAAAATCGTTTTTTTGCATCAAATTTTAAAAAAACCAACCTTGACAAAGATAGTAAAATTTTTTAATATTTCTTCTCTGGAAAATTTCGCTCTTTGAGAGATCTCCGATTTTTAATATATTGATATACGAGCCGTAGTAAAGTTCCTTAAATCCGTCTTATTTTAACTGCTGAAGGGTATCAATAAACATAAAAAAAGGGGGTAAAATACCCCCAATTTTTGAACTAACCCAAACAAAAAAACATATTTTTATATGTCAGATATAACACTTGCAGAAACTGTTATTCCAACCCCTGTTACTCCTCCTTGTAAAAAGTTTGCAGGTTTCTTTTCCATCCCTTGAAAACTCAATGTATATCCAGACAGATCTCCGTATGCTGCTCCATTTACAACAGTTCCACCATTGCAATCAGCCCCTTGATCCAATCCGACTAAAAAGAAATTTTCGTTATTATCTTCAACAACAATGTGAGGTCTAGCAACTGCAATTAAAGCTAACTCGTCATTTGTTTCTGGAGATAATTTCTTTAAGGTCATTGTTAAAATTTGATCGTAAAACGTTGTGCCGTTTTCTCTACTACTTGTAATAGTTTGTTCAAGGTTTGAATTTCCTTTTAACTCATATTTATAAGCCGTAGGTGCTCCTGCTAACGCTGTGATCTCATCCGAACTTGCTGCATAGGTTATCGCTCCTAATGTTCCGTAGTCAATTAGGTAGACTGCTCTCAATCCTCCAACCGTATCCTTGCAAGGTTCGTTTCTTCCTTTCGTAATTAAACACGCCATAGTATTATTATTTTAAAATTATTAATATAATGGAGGAGGTTTGACCCCCCTCCTCATTCATTATCCATACCAAACAATGTCAGCCGCTATTCCGTACTGCGTACCTGCAGTATATCTCATAACAAACCTAACATTTTGCGATCCATCGTAGTCGCCCATATCAATTAAACGTACTTCGTTCATATTGTTCATAAGTCCTGTGCCGAACCATAAGTTTGATTTTTGAGCCGCTACCATATTGTTATCGCTCATTCCATTTGCTACTACTACGCTAACACCTTCAAAAGAAAGAGTTTGCCCGTTGTACCACATTGGTCCATTATTCTGAACACCTGCTGCTCCAATCGTTGCTACAAATCCACCTAAAGCCCTAACATACGCTCTAGCTACATTTTGAGATACATAAATTGTCATATCTTCCTTTGCGTATAATGTACTTGGTATTGCATCTACTACTTTGCCCATCTCTGCGATAACATTAGTTGAGTCGATACCACCACCAATTGCTGCTATTGATGTTCCACCTGCTGCTGCAAACGCCGCATCTGCAAAGTGAACTTCAAAACCATCAAATTGACCAGATACTGCCGAAGAACCTGCCCAAATAGAAGTTTCTGTATTAGCTGCTACATCTGCACTAATTTTCGCAATAAAGAAATCCGAAAATTTAGGAGGTAAAGTTTGATTAAGACCAAAGCCCATTTGTAACGCTTCCCAATCATTAATATAATCTTTCTTACAAGTTTGAATGTTTACTTGTAATTCTCTTGGTTCAAGCACTCTTTCATCTAGAGTTATTGTCCCTTCTGCCGCCCAATCACAAGTTGCATCCTTGATAGCACTTCCGTAATCTAATGATTTAATTACTTCTTTGTGTGCTACATTTAATTTAACAGAGATCAGACTATTTGCTAATGTATTACCACTTAAAAGAGCTGCTGAAATATAATCTCCCGCAAACTCCCCTGCATAAGTAGTATTAACTGTTGTTGTTGTTGCCATTTTTAAAAAAATTTAATTTAATTATTACTTTCTATTTATATTATTTATTCTCGCTACTACTCTCTCATAAGTAGATGAAGCATATTTAAAAGACTCATTATTTAAATTAGTACTCCTCGTACTCTCAACAGGTGCGTGTTTTATTGCATCAACTGCTGGTTTAGATAATTCCTCCTTTAACTCTTGCTCTTCTGTTTTTAGGTCTTCAGTTTCTTCAATAATTTTACTGCCGTCATTTTCTTCAGCTTCCTCTTTGCTCTCTTTATCTCTTTTAAGATCTGCAACTGCATCCTCCAGATTTTTAATCCTTTTTTCCATACCTTGCCAATCATCGACAGCAGCTTCCTTGCCGTCATCTCTTGACTCCTCATCTTCTGGTGCTAATTCAACTGACTCAATTCTTGCAATGATACCCTCTTGCTCAACAGTTAATTGTTTATTATCCTCTAACTGATACTCGCCCGAAGGTAACGGGACTTTTTCGTCCTCCGTTACGATAAAAACAGAATTTCCGCCCTCGAACTTGTCAGCTTCTAAAAGCGTTCCGTTCTCCAACTTAAGTTGCTCCATTTTTACCTCTACACCTAACAGACTCTTAATCTTGTTAAGTTTTTCGATAGTCGTACTCATAATTTAAAATTTTTAATTATTATATATTTATTTAACGTTCCTGTTTTTCTATTTTGCGTTTAAGCCCCTTATAATGAGCCTATTCCCTGTGCTCTTAAAGATCCATCGCAACATTTACGAGAATATGTATTATCAGCACATAAACAAGCCCTCCTACTATTGTAATTTCTACAATTAGAAGGAGTTTCCCATTTATTATTTAATCTATTTATTCCGTTCATAATCTGACATTAACTCCTGCTCTTAATACTCTGATCTCTCGATCCCAATATCTCTGTAATTGTAATTCAGTATATAAACCGATTTTCTCTGTTATTCTCACTCCTAAAACGCCACCTGCTGAATAATCTAACCAATCATCTGACTCGTGGAAATTATCATAACTATAACGCTCATCTCCTTTAACTAATTTATGTTTTGGTAAAACTGATCCATAAATATGAAGCCAAAAGTTTTCTCGGTAATGATAAAAATCCAAACCTGCAACAGCACTTACATTTGCGAAGTCTCCGATCATAGACAACTGCTCCCTATTATATCTGTTTACTACATTTTGAAAGACTCCGTTTCTATAATCTGCATCTGATGCCGCTATTAATTCCCCATCTTGATTAAACCATTGGTAATCGTACCCCATAAATTCATTTGTAAACGGATTAACCATCTGATATAATTGATCTGTGTGATTTGCATAATCGTATGCTAAATTCCACCAATTGTTGTCCTCTAGATATTTTTGGATCGGATTATGCCCGTATGCTTTGTCATAACTTCTCCAGATAACTCCTGCACTGATAGAAAGTTTTTTTCCTATCGGTATCCTTGCTCTTACTTCTGCACTTTTATAATTTAAATCAACAAGTTCATTGCTTTTATATTCTCCTTTGACTAACCACCATTTAGCTAAATATCTAACAAAAGCGTATTCATTCTCAAACTCTCGACCTGCTTGTCTACCTCTGTCATATTGAAAAATATATTCAAGACCTTTAAAATTCCCGATATTACTCCTTGTTGCTACATTACTCTCATTACCAACGTAAAACCTATTTCTATCCTCATACTGAAAATTGGCTAACTTCCTCCAACCGTAGGTAATCATTAAATCTGCAGGATGCCTCCTTGTTGTTTCAATTAACTCATTATCTTGAGTAACTAAAAATGTTTGTGGTGCTTGAATAGAATTAGTTTCAGAATAAGCCCCATAAAAAGTGCCATATTTAAAAACCTCTTTGTATAAATCTTTGAAAAATTGTGCTTGAACAGGAGTGCTTACCAATAAGAGCAAACACAATCCCAACAGCTTCGTAATTGTTTTTTTATATAATTCCATATTTGAGTAAATTTTAATTTAATTGTTTTCATTTTATTTGTTTTTAAAGTTTAAAATCTTACCGAAAGCAACTCATCAACAAATTTTTTTACTTTTTGTAAAGTCCCTTCAGGTAATTTTAGATCAATTCCTGCCTCTACTCTTAACATCTCCTCTCCATCCTGATACACTATAATTGTAGGGAGGTATGTAATCTTTTCTTTTTTAAATATTTTAGAATTATCCGACATATATAATGTTTCGTTATATACTTCGTCTAACTCTTTGATATTCAATTCGTTATCAGTATTGAATTTAGCTGAATATTGAACGACACTAATGTCGTCTTTAACTTGCGAATTAATCGCAACCGTTACAAAAAGGGCAATAACCGTTACATTCCATTTCATTTATTTTTTACTTAATTCATATAATCGTTGGTCGATCTTATCAAGTTGATTTTTAACCTCTTTCACATCCTCTGCGATCACTTCCTGTTTTTCTTCAACTCTTTTAATTGTACTTCTGACAAGTTCATCTTTGTACTGAAATTCCACAGGATTAACACTCTCAACCTTTAATGTATTTATATCCTCTGTATTTGATGCGACACTTGCCTCCAGAGTAAAATAAATACCAAATAAAGAACTTAAGCCGATAACCGCCCCGACAATTTCCCTAATTGATAAACTAAACTTTGACTCTGGGTTTAAATTATTTTCCATCTCTAAACTGATTATAACAAATTGCTATTCTCTGACTCTTGCTCTTGAACTCCTTTTTAATTGTTAAATCATTAACACATCTAGCCATAAATCTGGACTGCTTCTCATTTGGTTGTGGTACAGGTAATGGCATTTAATCTTTCTTTAATATCTCCTTAACTTCTGCAATAGTTTTTTTCGCTAACTCCTCCTCTTTATGATTTTGTCTATCTAACTCTGCCTTATCTGCAAAGTAGCCCTCTATTGAGAACCCTTTAACCTTCCCCTCCTTAACGTGATCATTCCAAATTGTATCGTTATCAACTTTAATTGCCCCCATCCAAGTCCCAACAGGCACATCCATATTATATAAATTAGATTTATCATTTTCCTTGTCCTCTACTATCCACGACTCAACGAGATACAGATCTTGTATTTTTTCTTGATGCTCTAATGTAGCGTTATGGTGATTATCTTGTTTTAAATATAATTGACTTGCTTTCCTAACGGTATCTCTTGAAAAATAAATGTAATATTCATCTTTCGCATTTTGTCGATAGATAGGTTTATTAGGAATTAAGATCGGTCCGACTAAAATTCTTTTTTCTGCATCTTGTTCTGCAAATTCAAATTTCTTTTGACTATTCAAAGCAACAAAGTCCTCCTCTATTGCGGGATTTTCAACAACAGAGATTGCTTCGATAAATGTATCGTCCTCTCCGTTAATTATTAATTCAACTATTCTCATATTTTTATAACGTATTAAATGATTAATTTTGCGTTTTATCCGATTGAAGTTTGTTCAATAATATTCCTTTCCAGACCTTGTGCAGTTGTAACATCATCTGCAACCACATACGCCTGAATTGGTTCTGTTGCTTGTTCTCCTAATGCTTGTGCTATTGCGTTCAACCCTCCTCCTCCTATTGATAATGCAGGAGATACAGTGTCTGTTACAGGGGCGACAGGTGTAGGAATAGAAGCCGTAGCTAATTGAGGATCTGCTCCCGTTGGTGCTCCTACATCTGCAACTGCTTTTTTAGTTTTTCCAAATGCCGATTTTATTGCTGAAACAAATCCAACAGCTTGAGCGGCATAGGCAATTAACATTGGAATATTTTGAGGGAAACCTATTTTAGCTGTTTCTGGAATCCCTTGTGCTTGTGCCGTTCCTGCTCCTGCTACATCCGTTTTTGCTTTCTTTAATTGTTCCTTCGCTGATGCAATAGTTTTCTTCCTTCCTAAAATCTCCTCTTTGAATGCCATCAATTGTTTTGCAATTAATATTGCTTTACCTAATTTACTCTCTTCTCCTGCTAATTTTACTGCATCATCAAAAGTTTTATTCCTTTGATCTCTAATTACTTTCTGGAGGTTCTCCTCTGCTTTTGCTAAATTGTCTAATTTCTTTTGTTGATCTTCAAATAATTGTAGATCTTTTGCATCTTGATCCTCTTTATCTAAAATTGCTGCTTCTTCCTCTAATTGATCATAATAATCGTTAATTGCTAATAATGCTTCCCTTTTTTCAACTTCATTTAATTTCAACTGATCCAACTCCTCAAGGGCTCTCTCTCTTTGTCTTTGTGCTTTTTCTAATCTTGTTTGATCCTCAAGATCTTGCTGTTTTTTAATAAACTTTTTCTCTAACTCTAAAACCTTTTCTAAATCTTTTTCTCGTTGTTTTCTTGCTTCTTCTTCTGCTTCTTGGTTGTCTTCTTCTAACTCTCTTAATGCTTCATCTGTTTTTTTAGCTTCCTCTATTTTTATTCTTCTCTTTTCAGTTTCCTCTTTCTGAATTTGGTATCTTGCATTCCTCGTTCTGACTAAAGAATTAGCTTGTTCTAATTGTTCAAATCCTTCCTCCATCCTTGAAGCCGAATCTAATAATGCCTTTTCTGTTTCTTCTAATCTTTCCTTTACTTTTTCACTATCAATAGCATCGCCAAGCAATGGGACTTTACTCAATGCCAAAATTGCTTTTAATGAAAACTTTTCAATGGTATTCCCTAAAAACTGAAAACCACCTGCCAGAATATCTTTTGTACCTTCAAATGTTAAAACAATTTCGTTCCAAATATCAGGAAACAAAAATCCTAAATAATCAACTGCATTTGTAAATCCTCTAACAACAACTGTTAAACCCTGAACAAATAATCTTTGTAATTTATTAATTGGTCCTTCTCCATCCTCAACTGACAACAGGAAACCTTCCCAAGCCGATGAAAGTCCTCGCATATCTCCTTCAAGAGTATCAAATCTTTGAGATGCTATCTGTTCAGCCGCTCCAGAAAAACCATCTGCGCTCTCTGATGCGTTATCCATTGCAACCTGTAGATCTCCTAATTGATCCTGATTTTCCGTTAATGTCAATAATGTTTTTGCCCCAACAATACCAACCAAATCAACTGCTGTATTTAGTTTATTACTTGACCCCTGAACCTTATCCATTGCCTCCTGCAATGTCATTCCTTTTTTACTTAACTGCATAAAGGTTTTTGATAAACCTGTTCCCGCAATAGATCCTTTTAAATTTGCGTTTGCTAATACCCCTAATAATGCGGCTGTTTCTTGAACTGATACACCAACTGCTCGTGCCGTAGGTGCTGCTAATTTAAATGACTCAACTAATGTCCCAAAATTTTGAGCAGAGGTAACTGCCGATTTCGCCATAATATCAACAACCATTGCTGTGTCTTTTGTGTCTAATCCGAAACCTCTAACTGTTGCCCCTGCAAACTCTGCCGCTTCGGCTAGACCCACATCCAGAGCCGCTGCTAAATTTAATATTGATGGTGTTGAATTTTGAATTTCTCCTGCCGTAAATCCTAATTTTGCTAACTCTGTTTGTAATTGAACAACCTGACTTGCAGTAAAGATTGTTGTCGCTCCTAAATCCTTTGCCATATTGGTCAAAACTTCCATCTCTTCTGCAGTCGATCCAGAAATTGCCCCTAAACTTGCAACTGCACTTTGAAACTCTTTTGCCTTTCCTGCTGCTGATGTCATAAATGCAATTAAACTCCCTATTGCCACAACTAATGCCCCGACACCTGTAGAGATCAAAGCGACTTTTAACGAATTTAATGCGGGAATAGTTGAAAGGATAGAAGAACGAAATGCTGCAAATCCAGATGCCCCAGCAGCTCCAGAAGCTGCGGCTGTTTTTCCTGTTGTTGCTACTTTCTTATTTAATCCAGAAACTGCCTTGTCTGCCTTCCCTGTCTGTATATCTAACTTAACCTTATAAACCTTGTCTGCCATTATTTTTTATTTTCCTCTAAATATTGTTTTAATTGAATTTTAAAGTTTTTATAACCATCAAAAAAACTCTCTGACAATTTATTCTTGCCTTTTGCGATCCTTATATTCTCTGTTTCGTCTTTTACTAACGGCAACAAACTAATTACTTCTTTAATCATAATATTAAGTTAATACAGAAGCTGTATATTCTTTTGTTTTTACTAACAATTCTAATTTACTTTTTCCTGTTGTTAAATTTGTTCGTATAGAATTTATATAATACTGACCTTGTCCTATAATTATAACGTCATTTAATTGATAATTTAAAATAAAATTAACAGGTAAATATGCCTCTACTGATATAATTCTCCCTTTTTCTTCAAATGTTTGTGTTATATACTGACTATAAAATCTATTAAATAAACCATTTTCATTTAGCGATAATAAAAACTCATCCTCCTCATTCCCAAAACTTGTGCTGTGATTTCCATCCGTACTAATATTTGCAGGGGCGATATAACTATTAATTGAACTTGATAAAACACCACCAATGCCACTAACATCCATATAACGCCTAAAAAATAAATATGGTTTTCCAACCTGTGTTTTCCCTTGCTCATCTACTGACCAACCTTGTACCAACCCTGTCGTTGTTGGTGGGGTATTTGACTGATCTAATAAATTAATTAATGGTTGGTGGCTAAATGGTAATTTCAAACTAAATTGTTTTCCCTCGTATCGATCTGGAGAGGAATAATCTAAATCGCCAAATGATCGGGAAAATTCGTTTAAATATCTTTTACCCATTTGCGTATTAGGTGTTTCAAATTGAAACTCAACTGTTCTAAATGGTATAGGTCTAGAAACAGAGGATTTACTCATATTAACATATTTTGTAATATCTCTATTTGTTCCTCCTGTCATAAAATCATCAAAAGTCTGAACGAAAATTGTATCGCTATCATTCTCCGTATAAGCAACCAAATTAAACATTTTAAATAATCCACTTAAAAAATCAATTATTTTCATTTTCGGTAACATACTTTCAGGCGTGATATAATAATCTAAATTAAATGCTCCATAACTATAATTTGCCAAACCTGACGCATCATTTATTGCCCCCACAGAAGCCGCCATATTGAATGCCTGCGAGGTTTTATTTAATATCTGAACCTCTACATTATAAGTTCTGGAGGATAATGTGCCAGACGTTAAATCTCTTAATGTAACTGTTGTTCCCAATGTGTCAATTACTACTTCCGACTTATACCAAAGTATTTCGCCTGTTGTTCTATCTCTAGCCGTAATGGTTACAGGTCCAGACCCGAATGCTGTTTTAAAAGTAATTCTTATTGATCTGTACTCTCCTTCTGGAATTGTTATTGTTCCATCTACATTTAAAAAATCGGGAGCTCCTCCTGTATAAACAAAATCATCCAAAGACCACCAATAAGAAGTATGTTGTAACGGCATTCCAAATTCCTCGTCTGCAACAGGTGTATTTGGAACGGTGATCGGAGATTTAGTCCTATGTAACCAAATATACAGCTCATCAAAGACATCAGACCCAAAGAAAGCCGTTTTTGTGCCAATATCTGCTGTTTGTATAT
>VTLG01011195.1_pt1 | contig 32275 bp, 26 predicted proteins | sample 4694571 | NCBI WGS metagenome assembly VTLG01 (sample SAMN12604809, study PRJNA352737) | marine metagenome | biome: ENVO:00000447; feature: ENVO:00000209|ENVO:00000569|ENVO:01000036; material: ENVO:00002151; isolation source: viral sequences binned using virsorter ...
CTGGGATGGAAAGAACTATAGTATTACTTCAGAGATTCAGAATGAAGTAGTACAGATATTATGTAGCCAAGAAGAGGCGAATAGAGTATTGAAAATGTATAAAGAAGAAGGATATGGAAGGAATCTAGGATATTCAAAGGTTTTGAATAACTACCTAGACTCCATGATACCAGAGAAAATAAAATGAAAATTATCATAGAAGTGGATACCAATGAGGATGAGGAAGTGATGGAGTTAATTCGACGATTGATTGCTCTATTGGAGAAAGAAGGTGAAATAAAATGAAGAAACAAATGACGAATTTACGAGCAGCTTTCGATAAAGCTATTCAACTACAACAAGAACGTATTGACCAACAGGCATATGCCCTTGAGATACAAAGACAAGAAATTCAGGTTTTAGAACGAGAGCTTGAATCAGTGCGAATAAATGGGAAAAAGGATTCTGATGAAACGATATAAGGAAATCATGCGTATTCTATGGGGAAAGGAAGATAAGGACGTAGACCCATCAGATCTAACGATAGACAATGCATATAAGACAAGATGGATATGGTATCATACGATATTAGGGTTATTGATGCTGATGGGGAATATACTTTTAACTGCGATACTGATTGTACTAGCAGTAAAGCTGTAATGCGGAGAAATAAGAAAAAGGACTCAGAAAACATATAAAGGTTCTCTAGAGTATGGGACTTTAACAGTTATTTAGGGAGTTTGTCAAGAGAGATTTTCTCAGAAAACCCTCAGAAACCCCTTGACAATGCCTCCTGAATATGTGATAATAGGTACTGTAATTGAGGATAAAGAGAGAGAGATGACAACTGTAACAGAGCTTCGGCAAATCACACAACGAAAGAAAGAAATTCGCGACGACTACGACGTACAAATGTTGGAGTTAATCGATATCATCGCAAAGGCCTATACGTGCGGCCCTGAGATTGGTCGAGAGGTTGCTGCCAACCGGCGCAAACGTATCGCTGATCGGTTACAGAAAAGTTGGTCGCCGACCATAGACAGCTAAGGAGAATATAACATCATGAACAAGTCTTGGGTAATCGTTCGCATGAATGAGCGGTCTGGTGTCGGTGGAAGTATTAAGATATGGCGTACCTATGATGGGGACATCTGGGACAGCCCTCTCTATACGGTGCTGGGTTACTATGATGGCTCCTATAGGGATGCTCAAAGAGCTTATCCGGCGGCCAGTTTTAAAAGCGATAGTCTTCGGATTAGGAATTTCTCGAAAACTAGAAAAGACTTGACAATACCCCTCTAACTCTGTATAATAATATATGTACTAGAGAGTATTAGAGTACAAGTGATTTTGTAGACATGGTGTCTACAGTATCGGGTGCATACTTGCATCCACATTTTGTCATAAGGAGAATATTATTATTATGACTACCACAACCAAGACCGCGAAGGTTATCGCGGCACTAGAGGACGGAGCTGAACTCACGGGTAAGCAGATTAACGCACGATTTGGTGTTAAGAATGCTCGTGCATTGGTCAGCGCTCTCCGTATGCAAGGCTATCCTGTCTATGGCAATCAACGCACGAATGGTAACGGAGCGACTTCAGTGAAGTATCGCCTTGGTACACCAACTCGTTCAGTTATTGCTGCGGGATTCCGAGCACTAGCTAGTTAGAGCGATGGGGATTAGTCTGAGGTAAAGCTGCCTGCACACTGTAGGCACTCTTAGATTAATTCCCCATTTTCTTATAGGGAAACTAATTTACTATTTCCTTATAAATCAATGACTTAGCGACTTGACAATGCCCTCATAGTTTAGTATAATGGTATTGTAATTGAGGTTAAAGAGAGTAACAAAGTCATGGCTTACGTATCACAAGAGAAGAAAAAAGAACTTGCGGTTGGTATTAAATCGGTACTGAAAAAGTACAAGATGAAAGGGTCTATCGCGGTTAAGAATTATTCTACTTTGGTCGTTAATCTGAAGTCGGGTGCCATCGATTTTGCGGCACAGAACGAACACTATCAAGTCAATGTATACCATGTTGACTCACAGTGGACTGGCCTTGCTAAGGAGTTTCTGCTTGAATTGCTGGAAGCGATGCAGGGTGAAGGTACTGGTTGGTTTGACAAATCAGATATTCAGACCGATTACTTCCACACGGCATGGTACAATGATATCAACATTGGTAAGTGGAACAAAACTTACGAACTAACTGCATCATGATTGCATCTGATTACAAAATTCATTACAAAAAGAAACCAGTGGACTACGCTCCTCAAACCCATAATTATGCTACTAGCAATGATTATGACGAGCGAGGTGCCCGCTTCAGTGAAGTACGAATCTACTACTATAACGTAGAATACAACTCTTTCACTAATAAAATGGCATGGTTAGACCAAAATGTCCGAGTTGACATGGTTATTGTCGATGCAAGTGCGACAGCACAGGACATAGATGGCATTTTCAATGAAATATATGGTCAATAACTAAGAGGGACTAGACAATGCTTACCAATTCACGACTCGCGAGGGAATATCTACTTCCATACTTTGACAAGATGTTGGAGTGGAATGGCTCTAAAGACGATTGGAAGCGCCGCTTCAACGCACAGATTCCTTACGCAGAGTTCAATATATGCAATGAGGCAGCCATCTTCTTCGCTGGTGCGGAGCTAGAGATAGTCGCATGGATGGGGAAGAAAGGTTCGCCAAATTCCGATGTCCTAGTCCTCTGCAAAGGGTATTACGAGGCAGTCGATGGGAATGACGATCCAATCAGTGCGTAAGTGACTGATTGTAAAGGGGAAAATAGTTTCAAAAAAGACTTGACATTGCCCCTAGAGTATGAGACAATATATACATAGTCGAGGTTAGAGAGAGACAAGAAATATGGATTAGAATTACAGTGACACCACAAAAACCGTCTGTGTTTACCCTATATAAACATGTGACTATGGTGAAGGATATTTGGTATAGGGGGCGGCAGAGAAGGAGTTCCGGTCTGTTCGCCAAGCGAGGTGATGCGACCACGATAAAAGCCCGGACATGATAAGAACTTTCAGTATGGGAGTTCAGGAGCTATCTGACAACCACTTACTTAGTTTAATCTGAGTAATGTTAAAACGGCAATTAGTACAAGTCGGGCGAAGGATAGCTAGGAGTTTTGGAGCAATTCGTTGAGAGATCGGGATATATACCGAAGTGACCCATGAAGAATTTGCTAGGAAAGAAAGCTTACTGTAAGACCTCGGTCGGTTTCGCGACCCAGTTCTAGCTAGAACTGATATAAACGATGCACAGGCATCTGGAATTAGAGGCCCATGTAAGTAACACTTTCACATTACTCACTGTTACTCCCTTTTTTTAAACGGAACTGGGCCTCACCCAATACACACACCGCACACTTTTTAATTCGGTGATTACATGTGAGGTTCAGTTCCACCCTTCGAGCCATTTAAAATTAGGGGGGGTTAAAACTGAGAGCTAATCGATAATCTATAAATGCAATAAGTATCCAGAGAAATAAATTATGTGGCAAGTGAAAAATTCAAGTGCAGCTACCAAAAGGTCTAAGACTGCATCCGGCAAAAAAGAATCTGTCGAGTACTGTTACCAAGAGTGGGTTGCACCTACTCAATGGCTTGTCAAGAGTGCAGAAGGTTCTGTACCATACAGAAATCCAAAGAAGGAATCATAAACATGCTAGACGGCACCAACCATTCAGTATTTCGCAGCACACATTGCCGGCGCAGTATTCCCGAATGGAAATACTACTGTGACGCAGGCGAATATACTGCGAGCAGTTTACCCAAGTTACTCTATGTGATTGTTTCGCATAGGTTTTCTCATTTAATTAACGGCGAGGGGTTTCGAGATTGAGTTTTCATTTAATCGCAATAGTAGGTGTAACCTATGCATATATCGCGGTGAGTCTACTCATGAAAGGTAATATGCAACTTGCACTTGTATTCACAGGATTTGCAATCTCCAACATCGGACTTGCATTAGCTGCAAGGTGATGGACATGACGTTAATAAACAAAGACGATATTAGTTACAAGAGATATCTTTTAAGATCAATTGATAATTATGTCTTCTATACAAAAACATTCGAGGATGAACAATTCTCCAAACCCATTGAAGTATTATTCTCACAGGAAACTGGTAAGATGGTTTCCTCTGATGATGTAAAGCAATTACATCTTATGGGCATTGCAAGTCTGGATTTATATATAAATCAGATACGATTTGAGGATAGTTCTTTATGTAATGTTACTGATGATAAAGTCAATGAGGAACGTCGATGGGCATTAGATTGGCCCACTCAGGGTGTATGATGAAAGCATTTATTATCATTCTCGTAATTGTGTTCGCTGCGATTTACTTTTTAGATAAGGGTGCTATATAGAAGATGGAATCTAAACCTAAATATTTGATAGTCATGGATTTGGACGATGCTGGTTCTGATCTCAGGGAATCTAAGAACGTTCTCAGGGAACTGGAAAAGGAAAGGGAGACTCTTGTGAAATGGGGGTTCAGCCGCGAAATTCCCGCAGAGTTGTGGGAAGAGATTCATTCAGCTAAGAAGGAAGTTAATGGAATGAAGCGAGAAGTGGAGGAGCTGGAAAAAAGGTTAAAAAAATATGGAACTGCCTGATGAACTGAAAGAACTGAAACTTCGATTGAATCTCGAACTTGATAGCAATATCACCGAACCGTTTAAAATTTCGACTGACCGTGTTATTGATGAATGGTATGAAGAATACCAAGAGGATTACAATAAGTTGTTGGAGTCGGTAGACCCGATGCAGGAACAAGCTGAGAAGGATTCAGAGTACTGGAGAAATTGGGCACTACAGAATATATCGTGAGATATCTTCGTAAGTATCTGAATTTAATTCATTTTATATTATTTTTGTTTATCTAAGTTATGAAAGCATATCCACCCGAAGCCACCCCCCCTTCAAACTGGGCGGTGTCAAAAAAGAAACCCCTACCCCGAATACTCCGATGGTTGCTTATAAGTTACATCTGGATGGTTATGAGTATTATGGCAATCGTTGCTTTATTAATAATAGGCATCTCAATCTTTGAGTGGTCTGTTCCTATACTTTACGATTGGACACATTAATATGAATCCATCAATAATTTCATGGGACTACTTCACTGAAAAATTTCCTGTCAAGGTACGAAGTATCGAGGGGAACGCTAACATGGAAGTGGTCAATCAATTTCTTGAAAGAGATATTCGGGACTCTGGCCAGGGTGCGTTATCAGCTGCGAAGTGTTATCGAACACACTGGAAGATGCACAGGCACTATGATTCTTTTGTTCTATTAAATAATGCAGTACTGGACTTTGCGAAAAAGTTTCCCCTTGCAACTCACACTGATGAGGAAGGGACTCCCAAAGAAATTCCTTTAAAGGTTCTGGAGTCTTGGGGATTGATTTACAGTAAAGGTAGCTCCACTGATTTGCATAGTCATTGGCCTGCGTTGTGGTCTTATTGCTACTGCGTGAAGGCGTGTGACAAATGCGTACCGCTATACTTTCCTACGTTGGATGGTGATCGCGAGGTTCCACACAAGACAGGACAAATTATACTATGGCCTGCATGGATATCCCATGAGGTCTATAAACAAGAATGTGATCATGATCGTATCGTGGTTTCTGGAAATATCTATACGGACTTATAAAATGGATCAATTATTTATTATGGGACACAACAGTATTGGACTGATAGCAGCCATCTGCATTGTGATCTATATTATTAATCATGGGGAATAAACTTACCCGAAAATGTACGATTGGTTCATCTGATTACAAAGTTCATTTTCCTTTGACATTACCAGCGGTTATCGATAACCCGATTGAACTGCGACAGTTGAATCTTGATGTCAACACCCGACAATCCCTCACTCAAATTATACTTGATCGTGGTGATGATCAAAACCATTTGTCTAACGTCAAGGCAGATATGACTGATTGGTTCATGCATGAGAAGTATAAAGAATTTAAAAAACTTACAATCCATGCAGAAGCTGTTGCAAAGCAAATGACCAATAGAGGCCCAGTACCGATGTTTACTATTGAGTGTTGGGGTGCGGTTTATCGTAAAGGTGAATATACAAAGAAGCATAACCATTGGGGTAGCCTATGGAGTTGGTGTTATTATCTTGAAGTACCACCCGATGCATCACCCTTTCGATTTGAAGATATAATTGAACAAGGAAAGGAAGAAGGAGCTCCTTTTGATGTCTATCCAAAAGAGGATGACATTCTTATGTTTCCTAGCTGGCTTCAACATTCTGTTCCGAAGATGGAATCTAATAGCGAACGAATTATGGTTGCTGGAAATATTCAAATCGATTGGCTCAAAAAAAGTTGATCAATCCTCTTCTACTGATGTAAACTATGGTGGAGAAATATATTTAACTTCCTTATAAATATTATTATTATAGGGAGTTCACATGGCAGAACAGTATTTCATGGGACTAGATGGCTTCATCTGGTTCGTTGGTGTCGTAGAAAATCGTAATGATCCTGCTGAACTTGGCAGAGTTCAAGTTCGATGTCTAGGATATCACACCGAAGACTTAACACTCATACCCACCAAAGATTTGCCGTGGGCTCATGTTATGCATCCTGTTACCGATCCTTCAATGCAAGGATTAGGTAACACCCCCTCTTTTCTTGTTGAAGGTAGTTGGGTTGTCGGTTTCTTTCGTGACGCAAGAGAGAAGCAACAACCGATTATCATGGGCACCTTGCCTGGCTACCCAGAAAATCTTCCCGATACCAAACTAGGATTTAATGATCCAACAAACACTTATCCTAGTGAAGAACGTATCTATTCTGGCCACGGAATCAAAGAGAGTGATGTCAGCCGATTAGCAAGAGGTGAAGATTCCGAAACACACGCAGCTCTAGGATTGCGAAGGGAACTCAAAGTACCAGAAGTTCCTATTGCAATCAAGCCACATATACCAGAAGTATCAGACAGTACTACTCTTGAAGAACGCACCGCTTGGAGTGAACCTAATCCAAAAGGTGTTGCCTCAGATGAATCCCCATACACTTCTGCAAAGTATCCTTACAACCATGTTCATGAAAGTGAAGCTGGACATATTCATGAAATAGACGATACGCCTGGCGGTGAACGCCTAATGCAGCAACACTCTACAGGAACTTTCACAGAGATACACCCAGACGGAACTAAGGTAGTCAAAGTCATAGGAGACAACTACGAGATTATTGCAGGCAAGTCAAGCATACTGGTAGTCGGTGATGCGAACATTACTTACCACGGCAACGTGCGAGAGTTAGTCAAGGGTGACTATATTCTGGAGGTTGAAGGAAACTATACGCAGAACATACATGGAGAGCATGAGGTCAAGGTTGGAAAAAACCGAGCAGAAGAAATACTCGGCAACCATGCATACAACATTGGTCGTGCAATCAAAGGCCGTGTAGGAGAGGACGTTGATAATTTAATTGACGGAAACGAAACAAGAAGTGTTGGTGGACTTTTTGATTTAGCTGTGACCAAAGAAATTTCAATGGGTTCTCTTACCAGTGACATCTTTGCATTTGCAAGTACAGATTTTCAAATCAGTGCAACCACTGGCGTTGTTTCATTTAAGGCCGGAGACAAACTTGATATGCGGTCTGCGAAAGCAATGACCATCAAGACGGAAGCAAACGGATTGAATATAACATCAGTGGGTGCAGTTACAGAAACATTTAGTAGTACACTTACATCATCAATTACTGGTGCAGTATCAGAAACTTTCAGTGCTGGTCAAACAACTAACATAACAGGAACACTAAATTTAGATGCATCTACTGAAGTCGATATTGATGCACCTACAATCAACTTGAACTAACATGGACAGAACTAAATACATCATTGTCTTTCATGACATCACTCAAGCAAATCCAGAGTGGGGAAGTTTATACAAAGCGTACCTACCTGCTGAAAGTTTGATGAGTGCAGAACAAATGGCAAAAGGAATCAAGGGTACAGTCGTTGGTGCAATAGATGATGACGGTGATGAGTGTTACTTTGAGGATGGTATGGAGATTGCGGTAAGAGAAGCTGCACAATCCAGATATGTATTAAATGCTGGAATACAATTAAGAAAAAGGAAAAAGAACTAATGCCTGGCGTGACGAGACATGGAGATACAGCAGGAGGTGCGATTATATCATCACAGTCTACTGTAAAGGCAAATAGTAAAAACATCATTGTGCATGGTGACTCTGTTACATCTCATGGAACTGGACTTCATGCTGCTCCAACAATGATTGCTGGTTCCGATAGTGTATTCATTGGTGGAATTGCAGTTGTTAATACTGGAGATGCAGCTACTTGTGGTCACACCTCTAGTGGTTCATCATCCGTAAATGTAGGAGATTAGTATGGCTGATTTTACAACCGCAAACTTGCCAGGAGCAAACGAAGCTTTCAATACAGCTAGAGACAAGTTTAGTACAATAAAGGATACATTGAAATCTAATATGGAAGTAGAGGCCTCGGCTTTGACTACTACATTAAAATCTGACTTATTAGACTTTGGTGATAAACTTCAAAAGATGATTCCTGAGTTACCCGACTTACCTGACGTTAATTTGCAAGCAGAACTTACCTCACTACAATCATTGGTTGGTTCAAGTCGTGATACTGCTCTTGCATCACTTAAATCAAAATTTGGAAGTGGATTATCTGCACAGGGAATTGAATTAGATGACCTTGTTTCTAAGGCAACCGATGCTTTTGACGCTGGGAAAAAAATATCTGCTGAGATTCCTAACTTCACCATACCCGTCGCAGGCGGTGATGTTGTTGAGAAAGCAAAAGAAGTTTTACAAGCAGACAAGGACGGACTTGAAGAAATACTCAGTGATGAGGTTAATCAAGAGATAGTCGAAGAACTCAAAAAAATCGCAGAAGAAAGTCAAGAGATACAACAAGAAGCATTAATTGAGAAAATAAAAGAAGCAGCTCTTGAACCTATTGGTTATATAAAGAAAGAAACGAATACATTTCTTAGTGATGAGGAAACAAAAGAAATTCAAGAGGGACTAAGAAAGGTTGCACAAGAATCTGTTCAAACTATCCCTGTTTAAAATTTAAATTATGATATGATGTATAAATAATATAATAATAAGTGGGAGTTCCCTATAAATGGCTGTCTATGACGCACAATCACAAAATACCTCTAGTCGTAATACAAGACGGTATATAGACTTAGATTTATTTTTTCAGAGAAAGATACCTAGTGGTGATGTTAATAAAATAACAGATGTGCAGGCGGTCAAAAGGTCAGTTCGTAATCTTGTTCTATTGAATCCATATGAAAAACCCTTTCATCCAGAAATAGGAAGTGGTGTTAGGGGAATGTTGTTTGAATTGATGACACCGTTTCTTGCTGCACAACTAACAAAGAAGATCGAAGATGTTATCAATAACTTTGAACCAAGAGCTCGATTGGTAAGTGTTCGTTCTATACCTGATTATGACCGCAATGCGTATGAGGTGTCAGTAGAATTTTATGTCGTGAATGCTCCCACAGAATTAGTTGATTTAACAGTTATGTTGGAGAGATTACGATAATGGCTACAAACCCCTCAAGACTTAGAGTAACAGAATTAGACTTTGATGAAATAAAAGATAACCTAAAAACCTTCCTCAAGGCGCAATCGCAATTTAAAGACTATGACTTTGAAGGTTCGGGTATGAGTATCCTACTAGATACCCTTGCATACAACACTCACTATCTTGGTTACAATGCAAATATGCTTGCAAATGAAATGTTCCTTGATAGCACTTCTTTACGGTCTAGTGCAGTATCACACGCAAAAATGTTGGGGTATGAAGTATCTTCTCCAAGAGCTGCAAAGGCAACCATCACTGTTAGTTTAAATACCACTGCTGCAAACAAAACAATGCCATCTGGAACTGTCTTTACAACAAAGATAGATGATGTTGACTATCAATTCGTCACGGTAAAAGATATAACTTCTTCTAACATTGGTAACTCAATTCCGTTTACCGAAGTTGACATTTATGAAGGAACGTATGTAACCACAAAGTATGTAGTGGACACTTCTAACGTAGATCAGAGATTTTTACTAGTTGACCCTAGATCAGATACTGCTACACTAACAGTCAAGGTTCAAAATTCTGCATCGGATACAACGACAACAACATTCACGAAAGCAACTGACATAACTCAACTAACAACAACGAGTAATGTGTTTTTTCTACAAGAGGTAGAGTCTGGTAGATTTGAAGTATATTTTGGTGACAGTGTTGTGAGTAAGGCTTTATCCGATAATAACATTGTGATTCTGCAATACGTTGTTACCAACAAGAGTGCAGCTAATGGTGCGAGTTCTTTTACCTCACCTTCAGCAATTGATGGAGTAACAAATGTAGGAGTGATTGTAAATGTAACTGCAAGTGGTGGTGCAGAAGGTGAATCAATTTCATCTATTAAGTTAAATGCACCGTTAGATTATGCATCACAAGGTCGAGCAGTAACGGCTGATGATTATAAAGTATATGTTAGAAAATTATTTGCAAATACACAAGCAGTTTCTGTTTGGGGTGGCGAAGAGGGTAGTTTTGATTTGGCAACAGGACTTACAAGTTCCACACCAGAATACGGAAAAATTTTTATATCAGTTAAAACAACTACTGGTGAAAACATGACTACTGCTCAAAAATTTCAACTTGAAAAAGATTTAAAACCTTATAAGGTTGCATCCATAACTCCAGTAGTTGTAGATCCGATTACAACTTATTTAATTCTTAACACAGTTTTTCAATATGATTCTAATGCAACAACTAATTCAAAAGAAGCTTTAGAGTCATTAGTTTCTACTACACTATCCAATTTTAATAATTCAGATTTGAAAAGTTTCAATTCTGTTTTTCGTCACTCAAAATTAACAAGTCTTATAGATGATAGCGATAATTCAATATTGAGTAATGTGACAACAGTAACAATGGCTCAATATATGACGCCTACTACTACTGCCGCAGGATATACGATAGACTTTAGTAATGCACTTGACCATCAATATGATGCACAAAATAATGTTGTTGAGTCTACAGGTTTTAGTATTGCTGGTCGAGTAGAAGAATACTTTTTTAGCGATCTGACAGAAGGTGGTTGGGATGCTAAAGGAACGCTAAGAATTTATTTTATGAACGCTGGTGTAAAAACTATTTACTCTAATGATGGTGGAACGATAGATTATGAAAAAGGATTAATTACCATAAACCCCATTAACATTTCAGCTGTATCAGATGTTGACGGTGCAGCATCAACACGGATTCGCATTACTGCTGTTCCAGATTCCAATGATATTGTTCCAGTGCGTAATCAGGTATTGGAGATAGATGAAGTAAACGGCACAGTGTTGGGCAGAGTGGATACTGCGGCAACGAGTGGTGTAGGTTACACAACATCGACAGTTGATGGAATAACTACTACAACAGTATCAACAACTTCATCGGATCCAACTTCATCGGCTTATTGATAAATGGCTCACGAAAAAAAATCTAATTTTCTGACGAAGATTTCTCCACTTATAGAAGGACAGGTGCCTGACTTTGTTTCAGAAGACCATCCTCTGTTTGTAGATTTTTTAAAAAACTATTATCAATTTTTGGAAGCTGGTAAACTTGAAGTAAATGTTACCACCGATTATATCCGATTAGAGACAACTACATCAGAGTATGTCTTATTAGAAGGTTGGGATGGGGAGAGATTAGTAGACGAATCGTTCACTGGTAAGTTCACGAATGGAGAAGCCATTACAGGCGCAACGTCAGGCGCAACTGCAACGATTCTCGTAGAGGACTCTCGTAACTCAGTTCTGTATGTCAGTTCACAACAAAAATTTATTACCAATGAAACGATCACTGGTGGAACTTCTGGTTCGTCAGCAACGATATCAAAGTATCGTGCCAATCCAGTTCAGAACATTCAGCAATTATTAGACTACGCAGATGTAGATAATACCATTTACGACTTTCTTGACCAGATGCGTGATTCGTTTATGGAATCCATACCATCTACTCTTGCAACCAATACATCAAAACGAAATCTTCTAAAAAATATTAAAGACCTTTATGCCGCAAAAGGAACATCTGAGGGTCATAAACTTTTTATGCGTTTACTTCTCGGAGAAGATGCAAACGTAATATATCCAACAGAATATATGATGAGGCCCTCTGATGGAAACTGGAGAGAACATCAAATTATACGAGCATCTGCTTTTTCTGGGGTGCGTGGTGATGAGGTTGTTGGTGAAAAAATTACAGGGCAAACTTCTGGTGCAACTGCAAATGTTAGAGCATCAACGACAATACTACAGGGCTCTACATCGGTTACTGAATTTCAAATTGAAAATGTAGTCGGTACTTTTGTCATTGGTGAAGTGATTAAAGGTCGTTCAACGAGTAGGGATGTAAATGTCTCTTTCACTATGGAAGCAATGTTTGCTAGTGGTACGGTAACAAATGATGGTATACTTCATGATGCTGGTGAAGCAATTACGATAGAAACTTTAGGTAATGAATATGCTGAAGCAGTTGTAGATGTAATTAAATCGGGTGGAGTATCAGGGGTCGTTGTCGATGATGCTGGATCAGGATATCAGGTTGGTGACACATTAACATTTACGAACCCTACTGCTGACAGCGATACTATCCTGGCCACTGGTTTTGTGGCATCAATTGGTGGTGGAATTGCTCAAGAGACAGGAACACTGGATGATTCAGATGTAACGACAGATACGATTATTTTAGAGTCAGATTCAAATTTTACTGAAGGGCCTTTAGATATAATTTTAGAAACAAAGGGAGTAGATTTTTTTGTTGGTAATGGAGTGACAAGAGTATTCAAACTTAACAATACATCAACCCTCACTGATACTTTAACTTTATATCTGGATGATGTAAAAACAACACAACTCGCACTAAACGGTGATTCAGTATGGTCTATAGAGGCCGCTCCTTATCTAGTCCTTAATGGAACAGACGGTTCATCAACCGATGCAGGCGATAATATTCTATTAGAGGTTGACGATGCCCCACAAACCGGATCGGTCATTACATTAGAACAACAAGAGATAACATTTACAGAATCACCAGTAGATTATACACCAAAAAATAACGTACAAATAAGAGTTCGTGGTGATGTTGTAAATTATATTTTATTGGACGGAACAGATGGTTCTTCATTCACAAATGCTGGAAACAGATTACTTACAGACCAAACTGACATTACACTGGACAAGTTTAAAACTTCTACAGACCAAATTGTTCTAGAACCAGATACATTTAGTACAGCTGGAGAAATAAAAAAAGTTATTGTTACCAATAGTGGTAGGGGGTATACGGATCTTCCAACAGTTTCGGTGACATCTGTAAATGGTTCGGGTGCTGCGTTACTTGCAATAACTGATGATATTGGTGCAATCGAATCTATAAAAATTAAAGAACCTGGCTTAGATTATTCTGTAACTAATCAACCAGACTTGACACCTAGAGCTCACTTTGTTGTTAAAAATGTTACAGGAACATTCGCATCGGGGAACACTCTTACCACACATGGAGGAACAGTTAGGGGTTGGGATTCATCGACTCAAGTTCTGGACGTTGAAGCATTTGAAAATGTTATAAGAATAGACGGAGAAGAGAGTGGCACATTTAATCAAGGTATACAACTTGAACGTGGAAATACAACTGGAAGTCTGAACACACTTCTTCTGGAAGATGTTCATACACATGACAGTGACCGAAAATTACTTATTAATAGTACAGGATCAACTACCAGAGGCCCAAGGTATATTCAGAAGAAAGTAACCGTTGTTGAAAATACTCTTAATACAATTGCAGATTCTACAACAGATGCTGCTCTTGGAGAAAAAATATTTCGAATAGGTGGTGTTTATGAAAAGAGTGATTTTACAGCTCCTCGTCTTGAATTTTTTAGGGGAGATACCCACTACTTTGATTTAAGTGACAGTTCGTTATACAATGCAGACAGTACCAAAAATCATGAGTTGGCATTTGCGGTTCTTGCCGAGAGATTTGATGGGGATGGTTCGACAACAGCTTTCACTCTTAGTAATCCTGTTGAAACAACTCCGATTGCGTTTATAACTACAGACTCATCTTCATTTGAAAATAATGTTAGAGTACATGCTAACGCAAATAATACAAGTTACACCGCAAGTGGAAATACTTTAACATTTACATCAGCACCAGGCAGTGGTACTCACATCATAGTGTTTACCAAGTATACGACAGGGGTAACAACCTCTATTAGTGAAATTGCAGTAGGTTCTGGTTATTCTGACCTAGATGGTGATGGTGTCGCAGATGATGTAGCATACATCCAAATAGAGACAACGACTGAAACACCAAACTTATATTATTACTGTGTCAATCATGGCCCGCGAATGGGGTTTGCAATTTCAACCAAAACCGTAAATACAGCATTAAATGATGTTGGTTCAAATTTTCTAATTGATGCTGAAAGTATTGGCTCCAAACCACAAGGGATTTTACTGGAAAATGGTTCTCAGGGCATTACATTAACGACTTCTCATCCTGGCTCTTTTGATGTTCTTTTGGAAACTGGTCATAACGTTTTAATAAGCAGCGATGGTACAACAACACAATTTTTAGTCAAAGAAGATCATGACCATACTGACTTTGGAGATGCTGGTGGTACTGGCGTATTAACTCAAGAGATATCAGATATTACAGAGTACATTAGACTTGCTTTAGATTCAAGTGCGGCTAGTACCGATGAGGGTGAGAATATTATTTTAGAAACTGGTACAGAATCTTTTGGTGTAACAAAAGCAGATGGAACGGTTAGAAATGCTTTTCTTCTTACGGAAGAATTAATCGTAGTCAAGGTTAATTCTTTTAGTGAAAATATTATTTCATTAGAAGATGCGTTTATAGATCTTCAGCACGTAGGTTTTGATGTTCTACTTGAAAGTTTTGAATCCAGTTCTGGAGATCAAATTCTGTTAGACGGAACGAACAGCACCTCTCAGGATGCTGGAGATAGAATACTCGCAGAAGACTCAGTGGTTCAAGAATCTCGAATTTTATTAAACGGAACGGATAGTGATTCAAGTAATGCTGGAGATCAACTTGTTGCTGAAGATGAAACAGGATTTGACGAAATAACCTTGAATGCTTCTGACAGTTCAACGACTGATGTAAATGATAATCTTATTCTGGAAACTGCAATTGACTTTAGTAATAACGATATTGTTATAACAGATTCTGGCGGTGCATCTGCAACAATTGTAAACGCAGACATCGCAGCTCTTACCAGTATCGTAGATGTTAGTACAACATTAACAGGGCAATATGCTGGTATTGAAAGTTTATTAGGTGAAAATTTAAACCGTATTCAAGACTCTTATTATTATCAGGATTTTTCTTATGAGATAGTGGTTGGTCAATCACTTTCAACGTATATAAACGAATTAAAGAAAGCAGTCCATCCAGTAGGTTTCTTACCGTTTGGTAAAGTATCTATTGCATCTGCGGTGTCTGCTGCAGTAACTACAACAGCTGCAGGTGTGTCTGGATTTACGGGTGATGACACATTCTCACCGATACTTGCTTCTGTTCTTGAATCATTGTTTAGTCAGACTCTACAAAGTAGACTACAAACTGCTCCTACCACATCTGGTGTGGGACAGAGAGATGACCAAATTGTATTGGAAAATGGTATAGCTGCTGGAGATAATATTGTACTTAATACTGAATCAATAGTATTGAATGGAACTGATAGTGATTCAAGTAATGCTGGAGATGAAGTTCTTTTAGAAACAGAAGGTTTTATCAGACTAGAACAAGAACAAGATGTTGGTTCAAACATTTTATTAGAAGAAACCATATTATTAAATGGAACAGATAGTAGCAAAAGTAATGCTGGAGATCAAGTTCTTTTAGAAACAGGTAGTGCAATTACTCTAGATGATGCTGGTAAAATTGACCTTGAGGATGGTGCATTAGACGCAATACTTTATGAAGCAGGTATAGCATTAGACACTAATGATACAACTAATTATGCTTACGATGGTGGCGGACGAGTTATGGCTGAATCGTCACACGCCCCAAGTGCAGATGCTGACCGTGTTTTGGTTAGAGAAATTATTACCAAGATTTCTGCCAGACCAAATTCAAGAACCTCAAGAAACCTTTTACTCTATCTCGCAAATGATCCTTTTGGTGATGTAGATTCAGTTCAACTAGAGTCTGGTCTTGGAAACGAATCGGATCATCTTGTTCTTGATGGATCATTACCATTCCAGTATCCAGACGCATTTTTCAGAATGGAAGGTACATCAGGATTGGATAATTTGGTATTGAACGGAACAGACAGTTCGTCTACCAATGCTGGTAGTGATATTTTATTGGAATCTGGTCATAAAGTTCAATTAGAAAGTTTATCCTATGTCAATACATCTGAAACAGAGAGAATACTTTTAGAAAATTCTTATGAAGGAACAGGTAGATTGAAGACAGAAGCTTCGCCTTGGAGTTATCCATCAGGGTTCATAGTAAATGAAAACGATAGAATTGTTTTTGAGAATGAAAATGAATTTGTAGAAACCATACCATTGTCAGAGATAGGTGGTTTCCGATTTGAAGATATTCGTAGGACAGATAAGATTATATTAGATAATAATTCTGTTGATCAAGATAACGCAAATTCAATTGAGAATACTGGTGTCCTTATGGAAAACTTTGGACAGCTTCTTCTTAATGGAACAGATAGCTCGTCAACAAATGCTGGAAGTTTTATTGCACAGGAGACAACTAAAAATAATAAGCTTACGTTAGAGGAATCTGGTTCCCTTATCGTTGAGAACAATTCAACTCATTCTGTTGTTGAATTTCTTGCAGCAGAAAGTGCCAACGACGAGATTCTTTTAGAAGATGTTCATAGACCACTAACTGCTTTTGGTATTCAATTGGAACAGGATTCTTACAATCAAGATGTAATTATTTTAGATGGTATGGACTCGGATTCCCTATATGCTGGATTACCACTTGAGCTAGAAGATATTTTTCAAGTGGTAGGAACCCCACATATTGCACTAGAAAGTACAAATATAATACAGAGTGAAGGACAAATACCTCTGGATAACTGGACACTAAATAGTTCAACAAGTCCAATTGGCATAGTTCATGCATCAGAGATTCGAGTTAGAACTACTGGTGATATTGCATTAGAGGATTCAACAGACACAACGTATGGATACTTAGTTCTTAATGGAACAGATGGTTCATCAACAAATGCTGGAGACAATTTAGATTGTGAAGGCGGAACAGGAATAGCAGGGTAACTTGTATAAATAAAAGAAGGTATAAATATGTCGGCAATTATCACAGAAAAATTTAGACAACATAACGCAACTCAGTTTTATGAGTCTTTTACAGAAGCCTCTAAAAATACCTATTATCTTTTTATAGGTAAATCAACTGCGTATACAACTGCAACCACTACAGGGAGTGATAGCTCCCCCCCAACACCAGCTGATGCAGTTGGTGAAACGGAATATTACGCATGGGACTCCATGTTGGCTGCAAAAAATATTGCATCTAGTGATGTAACTTACGCATTACCTCGTAGAAACTGGACAAATGGAACGATTTATGATATGTATAAACACAATATCAGTTCTTCCAGCACCTCTACGTCAGGTGCATCAAATTTATATGACTCGACATTTTACTTTCTGACTTCCGACAATAGAGTATACAAAGTTCTAGATAATAATAGTGGAGCCGCATACTCTGGTTCAGAACCGACATCTGAATCAACCTCATCCTTTGCATTAGGAGGATATGTTTTAAAATATATGTACTCAGTCACATCAGCAGAAGCCGCAAAGTATCTCACGACAGATTATATGCCAGTATCGACAGACACTACAGTAAGTGCAGCTGCAACAGACGGACAGATTGAATCTCTTGTGGTAACTGCTGGATCAGGTCAAACAAACGGAACTTACTATGCAGCCGTCTATGGTGACGGTGCAAATCAAGGAACATCTTCTGGTGCAATTGTAAGAATCACTGTAAGTGGTGGTGCGATTGCATCTTTTGGTTTGACTGCTGGAACGGATACAACTATCCATTCAGGCGGTACTGGTTATACATACGGAACGGTAAATCTTGGATCTGGTTATACGTTTTCTGATACTGGATTGTCTAGTGCATCTGCAATCGGTGGCACAGGTGGTGCGATAGAGGTCATGATTAGTCCCAAGAACGGACATGGTTACGATGCAGTTGTAGAGTTGGGTGGACATTATGTGATGAGTGCAACGACTCTAACACAAGCAGAGAACGATGATATCACAACTGCAAATGATTTTAGACAAGTTGGTATTGTGGTTGACCCGACAACTTACGGAACGACAACGGTTGCATCAGATAGCACTTCAAGACAAACTTATGTAGTTAAGATGTCATCCTCAAGTGGAACCTTTGAGATTGATGAAAAAATCACACAAGCATCAACTGGTTCAGTGGGAAAGGTGGTTGAATGGGATACTTCTTTAAGTTTACTTTACTTTCAACAAGAACGATTTGGAGACTTTGGAACAAACTCCACTACTGGAGATAATACTGCATTTAGTGGAGCAAATCTAATCACTGGTGGAACTTCTGGTGCGACAGGAACACCATCAACTACGACAGAAACGGTTACTCTTGCAAATTCTAATACGGTGTCTCTAACAACTGGTTACGCAAATCCAGAACTACAACCTGACAGTGGAACTATTATATACCTAGAAAATCGTAAACCCATTTCAAGGTCTTCTGACCAAACGGAAGACATTAAAATTATAATTGAGTTTTAACATGACATTAAAAACAAATTTAAATTCTGCACCGTATTATGATGATTTTGATTCGTCAGATAATTTTCATCGAGTTCTTTTTCGTCCAGGCTATGCAATACAGGCAAGGGAGTTAACACAACTCCAATCAATACTCCAAGATCAAATTGAGAAACATGGAACCCATATATTCAAAGATGGTGCTGTTGTTGTGCCCGGGCAAGTATCTTTTAGTAATCAATATATGTCTGTAAGATTAAAATCAACATTCAGCGGAGAATCAATTGACCCAGCACAATATTATAATTCAAACGATTTGGTTTTGCTTACTGGTGAAACGTCAGGAGTTACTGCTGAAGTTATTGGTTATTCGCGAGCAGGAGAAGATGCGGCCGAACCACTTTTATATATAAAATATGTTTCTACTGGAACAAGTGGAAGTGCCGATATATTATCAGAAGATAATTCAATATTTTTTCAGGATGGAGAAAATCTATTTGCTGACATTGAAGTGACGCATACAACACCTTATAGTGCTGGATCAAATTCACTCACGGTTTTAGAGGCTGCGAGCGGAGAGTCAGCTAGTTCATATGGTTCGGCGGTGCAGGTTGACGCTGGTGTTTTTTATGTTAAAGGAACTTTTGTAGAAACAACTGCACAAACTTTGGTGATAAGTTACAATAATGCATTTCCAACTGCTGTAGTCGGATTTAAGATTGTAGAGGAAATTATAACTCCAGAAGCAGATACAACCCTTCTTGATAATGCAACAGGGACGAGTAATTATGCAGCTAAAGGTGCTCATAGACTAAAACTAACTTTAACTCTTGACACTAAAACTTTAGATGAATCAACTGATAATGCTGATTTTGTTGAGTTAATAAGAATTGTTGAAGGACAAACTATAACAAAAACAAAAGACACAATGTACAATATACTTGGAGATGCACTAGCCAAAAGGACATCTGAGGAATCGGGTGATTATGTCGTTAAACCCCATAGGATTAATATTACGGAAACTGTTGATAATTTTAGGGGTACTGAGTTAAATTTGGGTTCATATGAAGCTGGAACCAAAACAGACGATTATATAAATGCCCAAAATGATTTTCTAACACTACACATTCAACCAGGCATTTCGTATATAAACGGATATAGGCATGAGAATATTGGTCAAGTCAGAAAAGAGATTTTAAAAGCTAGAGACACAAAAACCATCGATGCTGGACAGACGGATTTTGAAATAGGAAATTATTTTAGGCTTACTAATGTTTATGGTTCACCCGATATTGGTGAAGTCTCTGGTGAAACAACAGCATACAGACCTATATTACTATGGGACAGTGTTCAAAGCGAAAGAGGAACAATCGGTGCTGCAAACGCGGTTGGTGTTTTAAGACCCAGAGCTTTTGAACACGAAGCAGACGGCACAGCTGATGGGGGCACGGCTGGTGTAAAAAGTACAAACACTGATGGTATCTATAGACTATATGCTTTTGATGTTCGTAATTTTACACAACTTCAGATGAGTGATACTCCAAGTCCAACAACGATTTCTAATTTCGCAACTGGTGGGGTGCAAGTTAAAGGTGTCACTAGTGGTGCAACAGGTTTTGTTTTTAATGATACTACCACTTTTCCTGATACTACTTTTACAGCATCAAAAAATATTTATCTAACAAACGTAATCGGTGATTTTCAAACTGGAGAAAAAGTTACAACTTCAGATTCGATTGAAACTAGTTCAATACTAGAAAATTCTAGTAATACAGATTTAACTATAAGCAATATAATTACTTCCAGACTCACTGATGCCGCATCTGTACAAATGCAAGAATCTGATTCAGGCCAACAGTTCGCCGCAGATATTGTTTTAGATGTTTTGGATCCGTCTGACCAATCCTTCCTTGTCTTAGAAGCTTCGAATCTTTTTAGCGTCGGAGGTTATAATATAGCATTAGAAGATGGCACAGACAATGCCACTGGCACTCTACAGTTAGAAAAACTAGCAGGTGCAAGATTAAGAAGTCCACAAAAACTTCAGTCAATATTTAAAATGCCAAAAGATACTATTAAAACTTTATTGACTGATGACAATAATAATGTTTCACAAACAGAACTAACTTTCAGAAAACAATTCGTTGGTACAACCAGTGCTGCTGGTGTTGTGGCTTTCACAGCAGGTTCAGGTGAAACTTTTGTAGATTTTGCTGAAAAAGATTATACCGTGTCTATCTTAACTGCTGGTGGCGGTACTGGTTCACAAGGAGATATTGTTAGTATCTCTGGAAAAACTGGTGGACATAATACTGCGACATTAACTATAACAGATAACACTGTTTTTGGTGCATCTGCAAAGGTTAAAGTGATTGCAACAGTGAAAAAGTCTGCGGTTACTTCAACACCTAAAACTACAAACCTTTCTAAGCAATTAAAAGTGTTACAACAAGGAGAAAATGCGGCCGGAGCATATGGTACAAGAGCACAAGATAAAGAAATCTCATTAGGTAGAACAGATGTCTATAGAATACAAGCAATCTATGATTCGCAAACAAATTCTACAGACGCAGTTGCACCAACTCTTACAGTAAGTGATATATCAGGAACCTTTGAACGCGGTGAAAGAATTAAAGGTAATACGTCTGGTGCAAGAGGACGATTAATTACAACTTCAAGCCCAATGTCTTTTACTCAGACCTTTGGAGAGGGTTCTACTCCTTTCCAAGATGGAGAAACATTCACGGGACAATATTCTGGTGCAACCGCAACTATTGACACCGATGGAATAACTTCTGGGGATTTTATAGTTACAAACAATTTTAATTTTGATGATGGTCAAAAAAATAATTATTATGACATTGCACGATTGGTTAGGAAGCCAGGTGCTGCAACTCCAACTGGAAGATTATTGGTAATCTATGATTATCTATCTCATGGTTCTGGTAATTTCTTTTCTGTAGATTCTTATAATTCTGTTTCGGGACAAATGGATTATGATGACATACCTATGTTTATTGCAGCAACTACTGACCCTGATGATCCAACTCCAACAGATACCTTCCCTTTAGCAGATTCTTTAGATTTTCGTCCAACGGTAGAAAATATTGCTGGAACATCTGAGACATTAACAGCTGTTGATCAAGTTACAGGAAATTCATTTGATACTGCTGCACGACAATATGATGGAACTGGAGCAATTGTAGTTGATACACCTAAACCAGATAGCACTATTACATTAGATTTTGAATTTTATTTGCCAAAAGTTATTTGCTTGTATATGACAGAAAATGGAGAATTTGAAGTTGTAGAAAGTGAGCCAAATGAAATACCAAGCTATCCAGCTCAATTAACTAACGCAATGAAACTTGCTGATTTTCTTTTACCAGCATATACATTCTCACCTCGCGATGTGGACATAGTTTATCAAGACAACTCACGATATACAATGCGAGATATTGGTAAACTAGAACGGCGTATCGATAATCTAGAATATTATACTTCATTAACCTTACTGGAAAACCAAACAAACAGTATGGAAATTTTGGATACGCATGGATTAAATCGATTTAAATCAGGATTTGTGGTTGACCCCTTTACTGGACACGACGTTGGTGCTCAAAGAAATCCAGATTACCACTGTGCTATAGACACTTCTAGAAGAGAACTCAGACCTAGAACAGTAGACAAGAATATAGGCCTTAAACTATTACTTACAAATACATCAGAACAAAAAGCTGCGGGGTTCCAGAAAACAGGTAGCTTAGTTACGTTACCATACACGGAACAAACCCTTCTTAATAATTCGTTTAAGATTATTACAGAGGAACCGCCTCCGCCGCCGCCTCCGCCACCACTCGACTATGTTGGTAAGTTTACTGTATTAGACCCACATGAAGATAACTGGTTTGAAACAGAAACAACGATTCTAGAACCGATTTATGACACCACCGCGTATGACGCCTCTATGAAAAATTCTGATGGTAGTCAAATTAACACGCCCATCTACGGAAGTTGGAACGATGTGGGTGAACCCTATGGTAAGCACAGCCGGTGGTTTCAGAATCCCATTACTGGAATGATTATAAACGGGAAGTGGCTGGGGGTTTACGGGCACGGCGTCGGCGGGCCCGGGCAAACGGTATTTCTTATTGCTGGACACGAATATAAACAAAAAATGGTAAGAACGAAGACTGTTAAAAATCTCTCATATACTGATGATTCTCAAACTTCAATCAGAACTGGTAAGACTTCATCGATTAAGTTTTGTCGTCCAAAAACATTAAAGTTTACAATTACAGGATTAAAACCTAATACAAATCATTTTCCATTTTTTAATAAAGAAAAGGTAGGAAAATATAGTGGCCCATTAGCAAAACAATATGCACAAATCCAATCAAATTGGACAGATACTTCATATGCTGACGTAGATACTGGTGATTCTGTGGACATAACACCTGCTCGTCCAAGTCCTAATCAGTCTGCCGGCATGAGAACAAATGACATAGGAGAGCTTAAGGGCTTCTTTATGATTCCTGATCACAGGGGAAAAAATAATTCAGATGTTCCGAAATTTGTAACTGGAACGTCTGATTTCTCTGTATCGTCTAATGAAAATAATGAAATGACAGTCGTTCAATCTCGGGCGACTACCCAATATCATGCAGCGGGCGTGTTAAACGAACAGACTTCTCAAGTTATTACTACTAAAGTGCCGGGCACAATTACCTCATCAACAACCACGGAAACGAAAGTAGCTGATAGGTCGTATAGGTGGATAAACTATCCGAATATATGGTCGAACGGTTTCACCCCGACAGGTCAATGGCAAACTTACGATGTGAATATAATTCGAAACCCCGCTCTCGGCGGTCAGATGAAATTTATACCCATACCAGTTGACTCTTATGTTGAAAAAGGAATTCTACAGAAACGCGGCAACGTCGGCGCCGGAACACTTCAACTTCGTATTCATCCAGGCTATCGTGTTGGATCACCTGGCGAATACGAAAAAGAGACTGCTGGTTCAAAAGACCTGGCGGCTTCAGCAGTGGGCCCATTTTATCAGACGTTTTATGTGGATAAAGATCATGGATATTTTGTAACTTCATTAAACCTTTATTTTCGGAAGAAATCAAAAGTTGATCCTGTAACCATTTCTATTGTAACAACAAAGAATGGGGTGCCTGGTACAATAGAATTACCTTACTCGGCAGTAACATTAAGTTCTGATGAAGTTAATGAAGATGAGACTGGCGAAACATTTACCACGGTCACTCTTCCCTCACCTGTTTATCTTACAGGTGGAGAAAAATATGCAATACGAATTATGTCCAAAGGGGATAGTTATAAAGTAAAACTTGGTCAAGACAGCATAGGTGAAAAAAAGAACCCTGCTCTGGATGCTGTATTTTTCGCCTCTAATAGAATAGAAGATGGTGGAACTCATGACTATCATATGAGATTTAATTTAAACACTGCTCTATTTGAAAATGCCACTGATGGAAAAGTAACAATGCGTAATGCATTTGCCGGTGAGTTAATGACTCTTGAAAATGGTGGATTCGCATATGCAAAACGATTAATTATATCTAACCCAATAGAGCTTACCAACTCCATCACCAAAGTAAAAGTAAATCATATTAATCATGGAATGTATAGTACATCAAATAACGTGCAAATATCTGGTGTCAAATCTGGAGTGACTACAACATTGAATGGTTCAATTACAGCTCTAGGTACGAAGCTAGTATTAAAATCTTTTGCTGGATTTTCTTCTGGAAGTACTCATGCTGGAAGTGGTGCAATTCGTGTGAAGATTGACAATGAATTATTTTCTGGAACTTTAAGTGGTAATACGTTAACGGTGTCAGGTAGAGGAACCGTAGGATATGGTTCTACAAGTGGTGAAAGTGTTCAACACTCAGATGGAGCAACGGTTGAATTGTATATGTTGTTTGGAGTTCCATTGAATCAAATTAATAACACGCATACTGCAATTGCAGATATTGAAATGGATTCATATACGGTTTCAATTACAACAGCACCAACAATCACAGGAGGTTCTACAACATTACAAGCTGGAGGAACAGATGTATTTGCAAGTGAAAATTATAGGTATGAACTATTCAAAACTTATGTTCCTACAGTGGAAGTGCTTGGCACAGCAATATCTGCAAAGGTAAGACAAACAACAGGTACAAGTCCAGGCGGTTCAGAAACTTCTTTCGATACTACTACAGAAGCTAACGCATTTCCAATTGCATTAAACCAAGAATATCCTTTGGAAAAAACTGCAATTATTGCTTCTCCCCCAAATGAAACTAATGAAATGAATAGTTCAAGATCTTTCTTTCTTGACTTAATATTTAAATCAGATAATTCTTATCTATCGCCTGTTCTTGATTTAACTGATCCAGCAGTTATTTGTATTGGGAATCGATTAGATAATATTGATAGTTCTTCAGATGTATATACTCCATCAGGTTCAACAACTAATTATAAAGCTCATACAGAACCAGTGGGCGATAGTAATACTGCAGCCTATTTGACTAAACCCGTACAGTTAGAAAATACTGCAACCGGATTAAAATTGTTTCTAGATGTACATAAACCACCAACTTCTGAAGTAAAAGCAATGTTTAGAGTCTTACCAGCTGAAGGTGAAGATGATATTCAAACTATTCCCTTTACCTTCTTTAATGCTGATGCAACGGCTGGAGATGGATTGCCTGATAGTGGTGTTGCAACTAATGCTCAAGATCAACAAAATTTTGTTGAGTACAAGTATACTGCTGGTATAAATGATGATGGTAATGGAGAAGTGTTACAAGATTTTCAACAGTTCCAAATTAAATTGGTAATGCAAGGAACTAATGCAGCCGCACCACCAAGAATAATGAACCTAAGAGCAATTGCATTGGCAACTTAAAATGGAAGAAAGATTTTTAACAAAAGTAGAAAATGAAGATGGTCTAATGAGGGAAAGTTCTTCTGGGGCAATCGTTAATGTAGATAAAGGTGCATGGGAAGCTGCGAGACAACGTGCTAGAGCTACACAAAAATCTAGAGATGAGTTAAGAAAGCAAGTAAGGGAGATAAATACTCTCAAATGTGAAATGCACGAAATAAAAAGTATGCTACAAACTATAATGGATAAACAGTAATGGCAATTACAGCATCAGAAATAACAACATCAAATACTATAGAACAACTGAGAGGCGAGTTTAATAATCTCGTTACGGATGTTACTGGTTTAGAATCTGGTACTCTTGCACATACCGAAATAAATACTACAACAATTAGCGCAACTACGTTTAATCTTAACGAAGATGGTACATTTGTTTTTGAAGGCGCAACATCAAACGCCTTTGAAACAACTTTGGCAGCAACAGACCCGACGGCTGACCGTACTGTCACGTTGCCGGATGCAACTGGAACTGTTCTATTATCTGGTGGGGTCATGACCCTAACGGATACAACTGAAGCAACTGCAACTGATGCTGCTGCAGTAATTGTTGCTGGAGGACTTGGTGTTGCCAAAGATATCTGGGTCGGTGATGATATTGTTATGGATAGTGATTCAGCAGTTATTAAATTTGGTGCAGATCAGGACGTTACTCTAACTCATGTTGCTGATTTAGGATTAACTCTGGATGCGGGAGCAAACGCAACTGCGCTTACATTAAATACAACGGAGAGTGGGGCAAGTGTTGCCCCTACCCTTAATTTAATACGAGCTTCTGGAAGTCCCGCCGATGATGATCAATTAGGATATATTAATTTTGTCGGTCATGATTCTGGGGCTAATCAAGTGAATTATGGCCAGATTTATACGACAGCAGAAGATGTGACAGATGGTACTGAAGATGGTCAACTTAATTTTTACACAATTACTGCCGGTTCTGCGGTTAATGCTTTAGCGCTGACTGGCGGGACGGCAACATTTAATGATAATGTAAAATTAGCAAGTGATTCAGCGGTATTATCATTCGGCGCAGACAACGAGATCACCCTCACGCACGTTGCTGATCAAGGATTAAATATAAAACAAGTTACGGACGCCGATGATAAAGCACTAATTTTAACCTTACAAACAGGCGAAACCGATATAGCTCTTAATGATTATCTTGGACGAATATTTTTTCAAGCACCAGATGAAGCACAAGGTGGTGACGCGCAACTTGTTGGAGCAGAAATATCAGCACTTTCAGAAGGAGATTTTAGCTCAACTAGTAATGCTACCAAACTTGTTTTTGCTACGGGGGCCAGTGAAACAGCAACTTCAAAAATGCAAATATCGTCTGCTGGTGTTGTTGCCTTATCTGCAACAACAGAAGCAAGTGCAACTGGAACTGCTGCATTAACCGTTGCTGGTGGTATTGGTGTTGCGAAGGATATGTGGCTTGGCGACGATCTTGTATTAGATAGTGATTCAGCAGTTATTAAACTAGGTGCTGATCAAGATGTTACTATCACGCACGTTGCTGACACAGGATTAAATATAAAACAAGTCACGGATGCAGACGATAAGGCATTGATCCTTAAATTGCAGACTGGCGAAACTGACATTGCAGTCAATGATTATATTGGTCGAATTCAGTTCCAAGCACCAGATGAAGGGGCGGGAACAGATGCCATTGCGGTATGTGCTGAAATTTCAGCTTTATCGGAAGGAGACTTTGCAGCAGACAACAATGCTACCAAACTTGTTTTTGCTACTGGCGCCAGCGAAGCGGCAACTTCAAAAATGACGATATCTTCAGCTGGTGTTGTTGCCTTATCTGCAACAACAGAAGCAAGTGCAACTGGAACAGCTGCATTAACTGTGGCTGGTGGTATTGGTGTTGCCAAGGATATGTGGATTGGTGATGATATAGTTCTGGACAGTGATAACGCAGTTATTAAATTCGGTGATGACCAAGACGTTCTGCTCACTCATGGACATGACTCGGGTTTACTCATGTCTGTCACCGGAAACAACGTTGCTCAATTCTCCGTGGAGCAAGATAAGGCTGACGCAAGCACTGGGCCGGTTTTTAATTTATATAGATATTCTGACAGCCCCGCAGATGGCGACGGCGGCGGACTCATTCAGTTCTACATGGAAAATGACAACAATCAATCTTTCGCTGCTGCTCAAATCTATGCGACAGCAGTAGACGTTACCGATGGAACTGAAGACGGTAAGCTCGTGTTTAACACGATGAAAGCTGGCACGGCTACTACTGCGTTAACTCTATCGGAACTCGGCACTGCGACTCTTGCCGACAATCTTATTCTGGACAGTGATTCATCAATTATTTATTTCGGTGATGACCAAGACGTTTCGCTTAACCACGTTGCTGATGAAGGGTTGTCCATGGCGGTCACAGGAAACAATGCCGCTGTGTTCTCAATCACAATGGATAAGGATGACGCATCGCAGGGGCCATATATCAATTTACAGCGAAACTCTGATTCTCCCGCAGATAACGATTATGGCCCGACAATTAATTTTAATCAGGAGAACGATAATAATCAATCTTTCACTGCTGCTTCGATATTTAGCAGAGCAATTGATGTATCAGACGGAACCGAGGACGGCACATTATATTTCCTAACGTCGAGAGCAGGTACTTCCACAGCTGCGTTAACGCTCGCTGAAACAGGGAACGCGACGATTAGCGGAACGGTCACCTCGCAAAGTGGCGGCACCGCCGCTGCGCCAGCGTTTACCGTTACTACTGGTGCCTTGGGCGTTAACGGAATGTATACTGATGCTGCTAATACGCTTGGTTTTTGCACGGCGGCAACCGAGAGGATGGAGATTAATTCGAGTGGCTCCTGTATTCACGCAGGCCATGTTTTAGTATCCGCAGACTCAACTTATGACGTTGGCGCAACCGCTACTCGATGGCGCCAAGGATTTTTCGATGAAATGGAAATCGGCACTAACACGAGTCTTGCTGCGTCATCCGGCAATGCCTGCTTTATTGGGTATGCGGGTGGGGGAGCAGAGTACGGCCTTGAACTGAAGACCGATGCTACGACCGGCGTTGCTGTGACCTTCTACCACACGACCAGCACACATTGCGGTTCGATCAGTGTTGGTAGTTCTGCGACAGCTTTCAATACTTCTTCAGATTATCGACTGAAAGAAAATGTCGTGGATATGTCTGGCGCAATCACTCGCCTAAAAACCCTTAAACCAAAGCAGTTCAATTGGATCGTCGATGAGGGCAACGAGGAGGTTGACGGATTTCTCGCGCACGAAGTTGACGGCGTTGTGCCGCAAGCAATCTTTGGCGAAAAAGACGAAACAAAAGATGTAGGCACAATCACGGATGCGGATGGGAATGTAGTAAGTGAGAATGTTCTTGAATCTGAAAAAGAAGATGATCAAACTTGGGAAAAAACTGCAACAGAAAATGTTTATCAAGGCATCGATCAAAGTAAACTCGTCCCCCTATTAACTGGTGCGCTGCAAGAAGCAATTGCAAAAATCGAAACATTAGAAACAAATCTTTCTGTTATAGAAGTAAATGCTGGATTAAACATTGAAGGTATGTTGTTAGATGGAACAGATGGTTCTAGTGCAAATGCTGGTGACAAAGTATTGCTGGGTTGATGAAACCACTGTTGATATAAATATTCCTAAAGGGATAACTTATTATGTCAGATCTTGCCGGACTGCTAAAAGAACTCGAACAAGTAGCAAAAGATACCAATCTCAAAGAAGTCAAGAACAAACCTCTTGAAGAATCTGTTGCGTCTAAAGATGATGTATCGAGTCTGTTTGAAGGTCTTGAGGCTGCATATACAGAATCCAAAATAGAAGAAGAAATTGCAAATCGTTTATCCGAAGAGGATGAACAAAAACTTGGTGCGTTCTCTGGATTCATGGAGTCCGTCACTGAGTTAACAAACCAACCAAACCCACAAAAAGCAATCGAGGATTTATTTGCAACGGTTGCTCCACCACAACCTCCTGTTGAAGTTCTTGATGAACCTGTTGTCATTGAGAAAATCGTAGAAGAACCAAACGAGGTCGTCCAGGCCGATACCATCATTCAACAGATTGTTTCTAGTCTCGATGACATGGATGAGAAAACCGAAGTCAAGGAACAGGTTGACCAGATTTCTAAATTGCGAGATGAGTTCAACAACTTTAGAGCTCTGATGCAACAACAAGTTTTAAGTCATACACCCGGCAGTGGTGAAGTCAGACTTGAGTTTTTAGACGATGTACAAAGGTCTACTGCAAAGGTAGATGGTAAGTTTCTTAAATATAGTTCCTCTGATAGTAAATGGATAGGAGCAGATGCTTCTGGTGGTGGATCGTCAGCAGCAGATGACATTTCTGCTGGGGATTCCGCAGTTACTATTACAACGACTTCTGGTGACATCACAATCGATGCAGCTGCAAACAACTCAGATATAATTTTCAAAGGAACAGATGGTGGTTCTGATATTACAATACTCACACTTGATGGTAGTGAAGCAGGAGCCGCAACCTTTAACTCAACGGTAACTTCTGGTGCTGGTCTTGTGATTGCTGATGCTGGTAATATAGGTTCTGCGTCTGATACCGATGCGATTGCGATTGCATCTAATGGTGTCGTTACCTTCTCACAAAATCCAGTGTTCCCTGATGGTGGAGTCGCAATCGCAGACTTGGACATCGATGGGGGTACGGATATTGGTGCTGGACTTGCTGATGCAGACCTCTTTGTCGTTGATGATGGTGCCGGTGGTACAAACCGTAAAACCGCTGCATCAAGAATTAAAACCTACGTTGCAGATGTCACACTCACGACAGCTGCACAAGGTAATGTAACATCACTTGGTACATTAACAACATTAACTGTTGATAATGTTATTATCAATGGTACAACTATTGGTCATACAGATGACACAGACTTAATTACTCTTGCAGACGGTAAAGCCACAGTTGCAGGCGAAGTGCAGCTGACCACTTTGGATATTGGTGGTACAAACGTTACATCAACTGCTGCTGAACTCAATCTGTTAGATGGTTCAAGTGCAAATAGTGTTGTAAATTCTAAAGCAGTTATTTACGGTTCTTCTGGTGAAGTCGCTGGAACTCTTTCTACAGCCGCACAAACAAACATTACTTCAGTCGGAACACTCACCGCACTAACTGTTGATGACGTTGCGGTTAATGGTAAGGTTATTACCATGACAGGTTCGAGCAGCGATACTGCTGTATTTACTGCTGGAACTCATGGAACATTAAGTATTGTAACAACCGATGATGCAGCTGCGGCCGCTAATATTCAAATTACAGCAGACGGTACAGTGGATATTGATTCGGCAGGAGTTTTAACTTTAGACTCAGGCGCAGCAATCAATATTGAACCAGCAGCAGGATCAGCGATTTTATTGGACGGTACAATTAGTGTAGATGCTGGAGTAGTTACAGGTGCAACAAGTATTACATCAACAGCATTTGTTGGTGATATAACTGGTGACGTAACAGGAAATACTTCTGGTACAGCAGCTACGGTAACAACTGCCGCCCAAACAAACATTACCTCACTAGGAACACTCACCGCACTAACAGTTGATAATGTTGTTATCAATGGTGCAACAATAGGTCATGGTGATGATACAGACTTAATGACTGTTGCTGATGGTGTATTAACTGTCGCTGGTGAAGTAGATGCTGCAACATTAGATATATCAGGTGATGCAGATATTGATGGTACATTGGAAGCAGATGCATATACAGTCAACGGTACTGCTCTTGATGAATTTATTTCTGATACAGTTGGTGCAATGGTTGGTTCTAATACTGAAACAGGACTTGCAGTTACCTATCAAGATGGAGATAATACTTTAGACTTTGCAATCAATGCCGCACAAACAACTATAACTTCAATTTATGCTACCGATTTAATCTTAGGAGAAGATGCTCAGACCGCTATTGATTTTGGTACAGCTAATGAGATTGATTTTAAAGTAGATAATGCCGCCAGATTAACGTTAACATCAGGGGCGTTATATCCTGTAACAGATAATCAAATAGATTTGGGCACAAGTTCATTAGAGTTTAAGGATGCCTTTTTTGATGGTACTGTGACTTCTGATGCATTTGCTGGGCCGTTAACAGGTGATGTAACTGGTACATCTTCTAAGGTTGCAGTTACCGATAGTACAGCAAATACAAATTTTCCCGTAGTTTTTCATGATGAATCTAATGCACTATTAGATGATACAGGTGCATTACGTTATAATCCAAGCACAGGAGAATTGCTAGTACCAGTTCTTACTGTTGCAGGCACTACAACTACAGTAGATACCGTGACAATGCAAGCAGAAAATGCTATTATATTTGAAGGTGCTACTGCTGATGCTCATGAAACTACACTTACTATTGTAGA
>VTLG01012952.1_pt1 | contig 32272 bp, 53 predicted proteins | sample 4694571 | NCBI WGS metagenome assembly VTLG01 (sample SAMN12604809, study PRJNA352737) | marine metagenome | biome: ENVO:00000447; feature: ENVO:00000209|ENVO:00000569|ENVO:01000036; material: ENVO:00002151; isolation source: viral sequences binned using virsorter ...
ATAACATCTCCTATAGTGTTAATGAGATGTATATAGATAAATATAATCCAGAAAATGGTTGCTATTGGTTGGAACTTATTTGCATCAGAAGGGAGGTTGCATAAATGAATAATAATAAAAAACCTTTCCATTTTGAATATAAAATAGATACATCGGGTAATAGTAATGGTATGCAATTCCAAGATGTTGGTACACAGATATTAAGTTGCTTTATAGATGCAGGATTTAGGTTTGAAGCAAGAGAAATATTAGTTGAAAAATTAGTTGATTTAGGTATTCCAACTTGGTGTATATGGATAAAGGAGGTTGCATAAATGAATAATACAATATCAATTAAAAGAAAATTTAGTATTGATAATCCAAACTGTATCCAATTTATTATGGAGATGGAAAATGGAGATACTTGGAGTATTTGTAATGTTGGTAGTAATTGGGATGTAGTCAAAGTTGAATTTAATTTTCTTAAAAATAAAATAGATAATGTTCATTGGAATAATATAATGTTACCAACTTTGTCTGATGTTAGAGATTTTATTTGGAGGAAAACAAATAATATAGAGCTTGGTCAGGAGGTTGCATAAATGAAATCCAAATTTGATGAATTACATAAATTAGCAGTTTCAAAAGGTTGGTATTTAAATATGGCTACATCTAATCAAGGTCTTATTTATTGGTTAGATTGGAAAAATGCAAATGGAGATTGGAATCAAGAACAATTTTTATCTTTAACAAAATTAAGTAAATTTATTAAGGAGGTTGTATAATGAAACATACATTAACATTAATTAATCGTTATTTGCTTCAAAATGACCTATTTAACGATGTTTCTCACATTGGGGGTAATAATACTCAATGTCAGGTAAAAATGTCTGTAACCAGTAATTTATATCGTTTTATTGAAAAAATGAAAAAATACACTAAATGTCGTATCAGTTTAAGATTACATAAAGCAACTGATGAAGGCACAATTACATTCAGGAGGTATAAGTAATGAAATGTGTTGAATGTTTTAAACCTTTGAAAGAGGGTGTTATTTGTGATTACTGTCAAGAATTAATAAGTAATTTACCTGATTATTTTGATTTAGGAGATGAAGATGGGGAAGGTTAAAGAAACATTATTGTGTGATGATTGTGGCGATGCTATTATTCCTGAAAGTTATGAGGAGGTCGCTGATGATATGCTTGATTTTATTACAGATCAGGTTCATTGGACTAAATATTATACTCCGTCAATTTGTTGGGGAATGCTAACAGCAGTTTTTACTGTTATATTTCAAATAGCACCTAATAAAAAAAAGGCAACAGAAATAATATTAGATGCTCTATCAGAACATACAGAGGAGGAGATTGGAGATGCTTGATAAGGTAGATCAGGTATTGGAGGAGATTGATCGGACACCTGCTTGGCTATGCCGTCAGGCAGGTGTTCACAGATGTAATTATTCTTTAATAAAAAATGGTCAAAGAAAAATTAGTGAAAATTTAAAAGAAAAATTTAGCAAAGTATTAGGAATCAAAAAAGATATCCTATTTAAAAACGAACCAATAAAAAAGGAGTTAAAATGCAAATAAAAGACCTTGCAGAAAAGTATGAGTTGAGTAAAGAACCTGATGTTGATTTTTGGAAGCACCAGCAATCAGGACAATGGATATTAACTCATAATGCAGTAGAAAAAATAGCAATTATGGAAAAAATAGAAATCAGCGATATTAAAATTCTAAATTCTGAAGAAGATTTAGTACGAATGTTGATTACTATGCGAATACCTTTTGAGATAATAGATTCTGAAACAGATAAAAATATTATTGTCTATAAAGAAGTTACATCTATTGGGGAAGCAGATAGAAAAAATTGCAGATCACAATACCTTGGGTGTATGGCTGAAAAAAGAGGGATAGACCGCTGTGTTCTTAAACTTATTTCTGCTTATCAATACGGAATATCCTCAGAGGTTGAGGCAGATGATTTTGCAAAACCTCGACATTATCAAAAAACACAAGATCAACTTGCTAAATTTGATAAATTATTAAGTGATGATGTATTTGTAGGGGAAAAGAATGAAGTTAAGGCTAATTGGAAAAAGTGTAATTCATTTAGTCAAACTGAATTATTTTTATCACAAATGAAAAATAAAATAGAAAATAAAAATGAGGAGTTAGAATATGAAAATCAGTAGAATGAACAAGGGCGAATGGGGAAATGTTAAGGCATATTTTGATATTGAAACAGTAGAACATTTTGTAATGAAAGGTTTTAAAATTGTTTTAGGATCAAATGGTTTATTTGTTAGTTTCCCATCACAAAAAAATAAAGATGATGAATATAATGATACTATATTTGCAGATAAACAATTAAGAGCAGAGGTTGAAAAACTTGCTATGGAGTATTTTCAAAATAATGTAGAAGAATCATTAAGTTCAAATAATAACCAAGTAAAAGAGGAGTTACCATTCTAATGGAAAAACGATTCAGAGCAACAGTATATATTGATATATGGGATGAAACACCTCAGGGTGCTTCTAACCAGCTTAAACAGGCTATGAGACATTTAAAAATTGTAGCAAAAGAATCATTTAGTGATGGAATATCCGAATTAAAACACGGATCAGAAGTATCATTAATTGATGAATAAAGAGAGTAGAACCTCTTAACTCCGCACACAAGGGGGTGGGGTGTATCTCTCTGCCCCCTTAAATTTGAAAGGAAAAAAATGAACCAAAAAGATGCTTATTATTTTAGTCACGATTCAAATGCAAGAAATGATCAGAGAGTAATGAAGATCAGAATGAAATATGGGATGGAAGGATATGGAATTTATTTTGGAATTATAGAGATATTAAGAGAACAAACTGATTATTATCTATATATTAGAGATTTAAAGGGCATAGCCTTTGATTTAAGGGTAGAAGATAAGATTGTTGAGGATATTATTAAAAATTATGAATTATTTAAAATTGAAGGCGATCTATTTTATTCAAGATCACTAAAAAAAAGATTAGAATTAATGGATGAAAAGAAGAAAAAAAGGCAAGAAGCAGGTCGATTAGGTGGTATTGCTTCAGCGAAGGTTAAGCAAAAACCAACTATTGCTAAAGCACTAAACAAAACTAAACCAAACAAAACTAAACAAAATAAAACTATAAAAGAAAGATATGAAAAATTCAAAAAATCTATCAATACAGAATTTGCTCATTTAGATAAAAATATTTTAGATAATTTTATTTCTTATTGGACAGAGCCTAATAAAAGTAATACTAAAATGAGGTTTGAATTAGAGCCAATATTTGATAATAAAAGAAGATTGGGAAGGTGGTTAAAAAATGATTTTGGAAATAATAAAAGTAATGGAGTTAAAAAGAATCATAATTTTGAAATGCCTGATGGTAAGAATTACCTTGCTTTTTGTGATAAGTGTTTAAAATCAGATTTCTATGAATCATATAATTTTAATCCTGATAATATTGAATCAAAGTGTTGTAGTAGTAAAATAATAGATAAAATTGAAAGAAATAAAAGAAGAAAGGCAATACTAAAAGGTGGGTTTCATAACTAAAATGATAACTGTTCAATGTATTTCTTGTTTTATTATTGGTGCTTGGGTAGGTGTAGCAATCGGTATAATTACAATAGGATTGTTAAAAAAAGAAAATGATGAGAAACATCAAGAATAATAATATTAAAGAACCATATTTAAGTGCATACAGAAAAGAATCAAGAGGAAAATGGTATTATGAGGAATATTTTAGAATATCATATTTAGAAAACAGGAAAGCATACAATCAAAAGCCGGGTAGATCAAAAAAATTGGAGATATAGAGGATGAAATATAAAATAAAAAAAGGAAAGAAGAAAAAAACAGTTCCAGCATCAAAATTAAATAGGAGACAGTTATCAAAACAATTATGGGAAGATAGGGAAAATGAAGTAAAAGAACCTAATTGGGAAACGGTAATGATGCGTCTTAATGAACTTATTGCAAAACAATATCAAATTCTTAAAATCTTTAGAGAAACTAAGAAATCAAGTGTAAATATATATAAATGCAAAAAAAGTTCAGGGAAACTATATGAATTAGAAAGATTAATTAGAGCGAGAGATTTTATTTTAAGAAATCTACTTATAGATAAATTATGATTGTATCTAATAGAGATTGATAATCGTTAAACACAGCCATTAATACAAGGTTAGAGGCAAAGGTGTTTAATTGATGATCAGAACGAGAGGGGGGGGTGTTTGGAAAGCGAAAACTTAAAAGGGTAAGCTACCCTCCCTCTTGCACACTAAAAAGGAACTAAATGCAAAAAACAACATCAAAAGAAGAACAAAAAGTAATAGATATAATTAATGATTATTCAGGACTTAACCTTGTAAGATCAAAATATGAATATAATAGATATGATGCAGAAGATGTTAATTATATAGTTGAAATAAAAATAAGAAAGCAGATTTATAAAGATAAAATAATTGAATTTAGTAAATATACATACAATAAAGAATATGCAAAAATGATGGGAAAACAATTTTTATATGTATTAGGAGAAAGACCCAGCAGAAAAGTAATAGTATTTAATATGACGGATATTGATAATCAGGGAGGAATCAATTATAAATGGAAATGGATGAATTTACCTGAAACAACTGAATGTGAAAGAATAGAAAAGCAATGGAAATTTGTCGGATTTTTACCTGAAGAATATAATTGTGGAATAATAGAAGTTTAAATAGGAGATTAAAATGAAGAAATATGTATGGTTTTTTATAGGTTATTTTACAGCATTAATTACAATCTTTTTAAGTGCTTGTGCAGTAACACCATTAGAAGCATATAATGATGATATTGGAAGCAATCAATACAATCCATTATATGTAAAAATTGTAGAATGATTGAATTTACAATTTATGGAAAGCCTATTGCTTTAAAAAGACATAGATCAACAAGATCAGGAAGGATGTATGATCCAAGTGCTAAAGATAAGAAAAAGATATGGGTTAAGATTGCAAAATATAATAGATCATTACCATTAACAGATGAAATAATGATTCAGTTATTATTTGTTATGGAACGACCTAAAAGTCATTATAGAACAGGCAAATTTAAACATTTATTAAAAGATGATATTCCTGAATACCATAGTTATACACCTGATCTTGATAATTTAGTAAAAATGATATGCGATGTTATACAGGGAAAAGATAGATTTATATTGGATGATAGCCAAATATGTAGAATACAGGCAGAAAAAATATATGGAGAAAAGCCAAGAACTGAAGTAATTATAGAGAAAATTTAAAAGTTATAAACAAATTATTGTAATAATACAAGTTATTTATTATAAATTAACTCCTAAATTTTAGGAGTAAAATGGAAAAAATAATTCATAAGGATATTGATTCCTTAATATTCGCAGAGTATAATCCAAGACAGCTTACCAAAGAACAACATAAACATTTAAAAGATTCTATATCACGATTCGGATTAGTTGATCCTATTTTAGTTAATAAAAATAAAGAAAGACAAAATATTATCATTGGTGGACATCAGAGAGTTAGAATTGCAAAAGAATTAAAAATACAAACAGTTCCAGCTATTGAACTTGATTTAACTTATGATAAAGAAAGAGAATTAAATGTTAGGCTGAATAAAAATTCAGGGGAATGGGATTTTGATATATTGGCTAATAATTTTGAATTAGATGAGCTAATTGATATAGGATTTACAGATAAAGAATTAAAGGTTTTTGAAGAAGATAAAGAAAATATAGAAGGCGAAATAGAAATTAGTCCTGAATTATTTGAACGACACGATTATTTGTTGTTTTATATTGATAATGAATTTGATTGGCAGGTATTAAATGAAATATTTGAATTAAAAACTGTAAAAAGTAGCAATACGAAAATGGGCTCAAAGGGAGTAGGGAGAGTTATATCAGGGAGGGAGTTAATAAAAAAAATCAATGGATAATAAATTACATATTGCAATAAGATCATATAAGAGGGCAGGAAGTGTAAAATCATTAGAATTATTTACAGATGCTTATATATGGATTCCTGAAAGTCAATTGAAAGATTATTTAAATTATTATAATAAAGATCAATTAATAACTATACCTGATGAGGAAGATGGGAATTGCCCTAAAAAAAACAATGCTATATTGAATAGATGTAATTCAGATTGGATTTTAATTATAGATGATGATATTACTGATATTTGTTATTTTGAAAATGCAGAAATAAATAAATTAACTAAAGATAATATAAATGAAATGATAATTCATTATTTTAAAATTGCTGAAGAATTAGGTGTAAAGTTTTGGGGAATAAATCAAAATTCTGATCCATTAAGTTATAGAACTTACAATCCTATCTGTTTTTTATCGCCAATTTTGGGGCCCTTTGGAGGCCATTTAAATACTGAATTAAGATATGATCCAAAGACAGGCACGAAAGAGGACTATGATTTTTGGTTACAAAATATAAATAAATACAGGAAAACATTTAGAGTTAATAAATATTATTATAAGCATTATCACGGATCAGGATTAAGCGGTGGTTTAATGGGGGTAAGGTCAATGAATTATGAGAAAGAAAGTTTAAAAATATTAATTAATAAATGGGGTTCAAATATTGTTAAAGGATATGGAGGACACGGTGGAGGGAAAACAACTAATAATATATTAAATACAGATGTTAAAGTACCAATAAAAGGATTATAAGATGGCGAGACCTAAAAAATATAACATAGATAAGGAACAGGTAGAAAAATTAGCATCATTTGGTTGTAGTAATACAGAAATTGCATCTTTTTTTGGTTGTGATGAATCACTTATTAGAAAGAGTTATTCCGAATTTATTGCAAAAGGAAAAGACAAAGGAAAAATAAGATTAAGGCAGTTACTATGGAAATCAGCAGAAAGAGGTAATGTGGCTATGCAAATATGGTTAAGTAAGCAGTATCTTGGAATGGCTGATAAACAAGAAATAACAACAACTGATTTACCTGAAGGGTTTGACATTGGGCTTATCAAATAAAAAATTCGATTTATTTCCACATCAACTTTCTTATGTGCTGAGTGAAGATAAATATCCTTTCTTGCTGGGTGGCTATGGCTCAGGAAAAACTTACGGCTTCTGCCTGTTCGCATTAAAGCAATGCTCTAAAAATGCAGGGAAAACCATATTACTTGCAGAGCCTACATATCCAATGATAAGAGATGTATTACAACCAACATTTGAATTAATATTAAGACAATCAGGGTTTGATTATGAATATACTGCTACATCAACTAAATACAGAGTATATTGGAAAAAAGGTTGGTGTGATGTTATTATGAGATCAGCAGAAAATTATCAGAGATGGGCAGGACTTAATTTGGCGGCAGGTGGTATTGATGAGGCAGATCAGCTAAGAGATGATAGGGCTTGGAAGATGTTGTTATCAAGATTAAGAGATGGTAATACATTAACTGCATTTGGTAGTGGAACTCCTGAGGGATTCAAGTTTGTTTATAAATATTGGGGAGATAAACCAAAAGATGGATATAGGTTAATCAGAGGTAGAACTGAAGATAATACAATGCTACCTGAAGAATTTATTAATAGTTTAAAAGATAATTATGATGAAAATTTATTAAAGGCATACCTTGACGGCGAATTCGTCAATTTGCAACAGGGAGCCACTTACTACCAATTTACAAGGGAGAAAAATGTCAAAGAAACTAAGTATAATCCATCCTTACCAATGCGAATTTGCATCGACTTTAATGTCAGTCCAATGTGTGCCTCACTTTTGCAAACCTATCAGCACTCTCCATATGTCAGGGTGTTCGATGAAATTGAACTACATCACGGTGGAGGGGAAGAAATCCTGACTGAAAGAATGGTTCAGGAAATAAAAGCAAAATATCCAAATCAAAAATATATTGCATATCCTGATCCAGCTAATCAAAGGCATACATCAGCATTATCAACTGATCACGATATATTAAGGAAAGGTGGATTTGAAGTAAGGGTAAAACCAAAAGCACCAAGAGTTATAGATTCAGTAAATGCTGTGAATAAAATATGTGATAAAAACTTAATTATAGACCCTCGCTGTAATGGGTTAATTACTGACTTGGAACAGACAGTCAATAAAGACGGCAGTCGTGAAATTGACAAAAGTAACAAGGAGCGGACTCACTTTTCTGATGGACTTCGCTACTCCATCGATTTTGAATATCCAATTATTAAACCATTAATGGGGAGTATAAATAGATGATACCATCAACACAACAATTACAGGTGGAAATGAGCAGAGTAGAATGGCAAAATCAAGAAAAGGCTCGATGGCTTAAATCAAGAGATAAGGCATTTGATTATTATAAAGGAAGGACTGAAACTTATACAAAAAATTTCTTCTCTAAAAGTTTGAATAGTCAGATACCGTGTCCAAATGTTAACCTTACAAAACGTATAATTGATCGTATTAGTTTAGTGTATATGAAACCACCATTAAGGGAATATACAAATGAGAATACTCCTGAATTGTTAAAGCATAAAGATTTTAAAATGCAAAGAGCAGAAAAGCTGTGCAACCTTTTGGAAGTTATATTAATTAAACCAACTTGGAGGAATGAAAACATTGAATACGATATTATCAGAGATTGGGAGCCTATGTTTGATGATGATCCACTTCATCCTTATGCTATTACTTACCCTTTGTCTGTCCGTAGTAGTGTTATGGACACTACTCCTGAATTATGGGCATATTGGGATGAGGAAAATCATTTCATATATGAGAAAGGAACAGGTAAAAAGATATTAATAGAAGATAATCCTGAGATGATTAATCCCTATTCAATGTTACCATTTGTTGAATGTTATCGAGATGGAAAACCTGAAGCAAGTTATTTCGATACAGATGCTTCGCCTGATCTGATTGCTACTAATGAAGCTGTAAATGTAGCTGAATATAATAAGAATGCAAATATAATGTTTCAATCATTTGGATTCGGTTTTATAACAGGAACTAATATTGAAAAAGAGAAGTTAGAAATTGGTCAGGACAAATGGTCGTTTCTTGGTCACGATGGAACTTTAAATATGGTATCCCCACCAAATTCAGTTCCAGCATTGACTGAATCAATTAATGCAAGTTATAGAATGTTAGCACAGAATTATCATTTGTCTGTTTCTTTTGTAGAAGGAACAACTGCTGAATCAGGTGTTGCACTACGACTGCGGAATCAGGAATTGATGGACAGTAGAAGATCGGATGTAGAAAGATGGTTAAGAATAGAGCATCAAATATTTGACGTTGAAGAAAGAATAATTGCAGTTGAAATGGGAAAAGATGCAGGTAAATTGATTAATATAGATTATGAAGAATCAACTGAAATATTATCAGAAGAAGAACAGAGGGCAAAATGGGATTGGGAATTGGAAAAAGGAATGATTGATACTGCTGATATATTAATGCAAACTGATCCTGATAAATTTCCTGAAAGACAGGATGCACTTGACTATCTTACTGAAAGATCAGTTTCACGTGAAACAGAAACAACAGAAGAAGCACCAATTAATCCATTACTTGATGCTTTAACATCTCCTGTTTAAATGGCTGATATTTATGACCAATTAGATTCAATAGCAGAAGAATTTGCTGAAAAAGTAGCATTAGCACAAGAGGAAATTGTGTCATCATTAATGCAATTTATAAAAGATAAAGAACCTGAAGAAGCATTAGAAATATTAGCAGGTTTTAATATGGAAGCATCATACGATGTTAAATTGAGAGGTGCATTTGGTTTATATGAAACAGGTATAATATCACTTTTAGAAAATACACTATCAACAGCCACATTATCTGAAAAGACATTACAAACATTATTAAATAATACAAAGGGTATGATCTCAGATGAAGTGACAAAACATCTTTCCAAAGTATCCTTACAAAGCATTATAGATGGGGTAGCAGTAGGGAAATCTCCAGCACAAGTTATAAAAACAATAGATGAAGCAATGCCTAATATTGAAACTCTTGTTAATACAGCATATAATCAGTTTGGAAATTCTGTTACTGAACTAATGGCTTTAAAAGCACCAAAAAATACAAGATATGTTTATATTGGTGCAAATGATGAAAAAACAAGACTAACTTGCCTTGATAAAATTGCTTTTAGTGGTTCAAGAGGAAGAACAAGAGGCGAGATATTAGCACAGTTTGGGGATATGAGAAATGAGCTTTGGAATTGTAGACATAAGTGGGAGAAGATGTCAGATAGTCCAAAAGATCAAGGCTATGAATTTAAGAAAAGGATAAGATTAAATGCTTGATTTAAAATTTTTTCAGAAAATAGATGCAAATGTAGTTGCAAAATATAGAAAACATATATTTGATCCTGATGGAAATGGTCAGTATGCAAAAGATGTATATGGGAAAAAGTATAAAAAATATTCAGAGGGATATAGTAAGGCTAAAAAAACAGGAAAATTAACAAGACAAAGAACTCAATTTAAAGATTCAAGAGCACCTGTATTATCAGGGGATTTAATGAATGATTTTCAATTAAGAAAAACAACAGGGCAAGGATTTTCTTTTGGAACGGTATTGTGGGGAAGTACTGCAAATTTTTTATCAGATAAGGGAAGAATAATTACAGATGAAAGAAAACCATTACCTGAAAGTGTGATGAAATATATAACGACAGAAGCAAATAATTATGTGCAAAAAAAACTAAATAAAATAAAAGGTGGAAAAATTAATGTATAATGCATTAAATTAAAAAGTAAACTTAACTCACAAAAGAGGATAATATGTCAGAAGAACAACAAGGTAATACTCAACAAGCTGAAGGAAACAGCGAAACAAATCCAAGCACACAAGCTGATAAAAATGATGTGCCTTATAATAGATTTCAAGAAGTAAATCAGAAGATGCGAAACTTCGAGTCAGAACTTCTAAAAGAGAGAGAAATAAGTGCTAAGCTAAAGGCGACACAGGAAGAAGCAAGGCAAACATCTCTCAAAGAGAAAGAGGAGTACAAGACTTTATATAATGAAGGCGAATCTAAATGGTCGAAAACTGAAGAACGAAATAAGGTTTTAGAAGCTGATTTATCTTCGTATAGGGAAAATCTTGTTAATCAAGTAGCTGAAGAAAGAAGGTATATCACAGATGGAATGAGTATTCCTAATTTGCAGAAGTTTGTTCAAGAGGAACAGGTGGCTGTAAATGCAGTTAAAACTGATTCATCAAGAGCAGGAACATCTGCAAAGGGTGAATTTGGTGGTTATGATTCAAAAATGGAATGGGTTACTAAAGATGCTGAAGGATATGAAAAGGCAAAGAATCAAACAACAGGAGATAAGTTTGGTAATATATTTACACCACAAGCTAATCCCTATGCAGATAAATAATGGCTACTATTAATGGAAAAAAGGAAAAATTGTTTGGTATGGATTTTGATCCTGATGATAGGATTAAAATGAAAACCAATCACGAAGGTTATCCATCTGTAACAATAGATAATAAACCTGCAACTCCAATTGACCACGTTGATGCTATTCAGGAAAATGTTGAAAGACATAATAAAGGAAAATCTGCACGATCTATGCCCATATTCTCAGGATTTGGAAAAGGTACTTTAAAAAAACCCTATAAAAATTAATAAAATCCTACCTGAAGGCTCATATGAGCAGTTGATGATGGATTAAATAGAGGTAGAAATGGCAACAACACAAAAATCTTCATTCGCCAATTATTCAGTAACAGCGGCAGATAATATATTGCCTGATGTGGTAATGGCTTTCAAAAAAAGTAATGTAATGGCTCCACTCGTGTGGACAGCACCAGCAGTTGCAGGTGCGGCATCTGTAACTTTTGTAGATATGACAGCACTTGCTTCAAGTGATGTTGATGATCTTGGAGAAACATCAGAACAGGGTTCGGATGCAGTAGCGACAGGTGCTCACGAATGTATAATTAAGAACTATGTAGTTCGTGCAGACATATCTGATCTTGCAAGGTTAGGTTCTGCTTATGATTTAGCAGGTGGTGTAGCAGAGAATTTAGGGAATGCTTGTGCATTAAAACTTGATGATCTATTAACGGCTTTACTTGCAGGATTTTCACAAACATCAGGATCGGCGAGTAATGCACTTACATTAGATTTCTTTTTTGATGCGGCTCGTCAATTACATTCAGCAGGTGCACCAATGCCTTTCAGTTACGTTGGAAATAGTAAACAGATTTGGGGTGCTAAAGGCATACAAGGTCTGATAGTTGCAAGTTCATCAGGAACATTGGCTGATAATCCTGTATCAGGTGCGATGTTGGCAAATGGTTATGTAGGACAACTTGGTGGTGTTAATCTTTATTTTTCTGAAGAAGTAACAGAAGATGGAAATAATGATTGTCCAGCAGGTATGTTTTCACAGAAGGCAATGGGTCTTGGAATATCATCAGCAGGTTTAATTAATATAGAAACACAAAGAGATGCTTCATATCAGTCAACTGAATATGTTGCATCAATGAAATGTGGTGTAATTGAAGTTATGGACACATTCGGTGTATATATGTTAACTGATGTTTCATAAATCATAAAATGAAATAAATATGAGGGTGGGGTTATGGCTCTGCCCTCATATAAATAAGGAGATGTAAAATGGCAGATAGATATTTCAAAAAAGATAAAAATAAATTCAATGTAGGTTATACAGATGTGGTTTTTAAGTATGATCCAAATAATCACGACATTGAAAGCCTTGAAGCAAGATTTACAGAATGTGATAAAAATGGAAAAAATGTAACTAAAAAAACTACAAAAACAACTGCTAAAAAAGGAGCAAAATAATGGGAAATAGTTATAGTAATTATACTATTATTGATGTTACTCCAACACTAAACACAAATGAGTTTGCAGATGGCGATGCTTTATTTAATTACACAGAGATACCATTAGCAGTAAGAGGAAAAGGTGGTTGTTCTGAATTAATCAATGTAACTGTTAATTCAAAGAAGGCGGCAAAGACACCAATGGAAATTATGTTCCAATCTAATGCACAATCCTTAGAGGCGGCAAATGCGGCTATGAATATTACAGCAGTAGAAGGTGCGGCGGCAGGTTTTTTAGGTTGGGTTGATATGCCTGATGCAGGTGCTTTAGATATGGGTAATTTTATTATTGGTAATCCTGTTCCAGCAGTAGGAAAACCACAATTACCATTTCTTCTTCAGGCGGCGGCAGGTTCATCGTCTGTATATTTTAGTGCAATAATAGGTGGAACAGTTACTTATGGTGCATCTGATTTAACTTTTAGATTTCATATAAAATACAATTGATGCCTGATTTTAAAGAACTGATTGAACGAATCGGTAAAAATGAAGGCTTCCGAAGTAAACCATATCAATGCACGGAAGATGTTTGGACAATAGGTCACGGACTTACTTGGATTACTGAAGAAGAATCATTACATATTCTTGCAAATAGAATATCACAATTACATTTAAAATTAATTGATGATTTAGATTGGTATAGGAATATGCCTCCAATTGTACAGGGTGTAGTTATAGAGATGTGCTATCAAATTGGATTTGCTGGATTTTGTAAATTTAAAAAAGCAATAGGGCATATGAAAGCTAAGAATTGGAAAGGTGCTTCTGAAGAAATGCTTGATAGTTTATGGGCAAGACAAACACCATCAAGGGCAAATAGATTAGCAGATATTGTTAGAGATCAGGGTTAGTGGATAGTTGGGTAACCATCGCAGAACGATTTGGATTACCTGTTGTAATGCTTGGTGGTGTTTCTTATGCGATGGTAAAACTTTTTCAATGGATGGCTAATACAATGATGAAGCAGATAACCTTAAACCAAGAAAGAACAGAATCTATAAATATTAAATTAATTGATGTTATTAATAGTCTTAAAATGGAAGTTAAAGAGCTAAAAGTTGAAATAGGCAAATTTAGTAGTGAACAAAAAACAACTAATGATTTAATGACTAAGCTTAGTGGAAATGGACTTAAAAAGTGAATAAAGTGGATTTAGAAAAGTTAAAAAAAGATAGAGCAGCAAAACAGCGACTTATGAAAGATAGGGCGATGGTTTGGGTGTCTATGTTAGCATTACCAAGCATTTGCTTAATGGTTGCTTCGTTAATTTATTCAGCAAAAACATTAGGCGAAAGTCAATTAGCAGTAATATCAGGGCTTGTGTCCTCTGTTACCATTGGTTTAATAACAGTATTACAAAGAATTACAGGTGCAGAAAAAGAAGATCCGCTGGTATCTATTGCAAAAGAATTAGTTCAACATTTAACAGAATCTAATGAAGGTTCAAAAGAAATAATTATGGATGATAAATCTATTCGCATACAGGGTAAGGATTCTAAGATTGTTCAAGGCAAAGATTTAATTTATGGTAAGGATGGGAAGGTTGAGTGAACCTACAATTAGCGATAAGAGTCATTTTAAAATCAGTTTGCCTATGGCTATACAAGCAATTGGACTTGTTTTAGTTTTGGTGTATGGATACAGAGATTTGGAAAGTAGGATAAAATTATTAGAAGTGGAATCAAATTTAACAAGTAGTACAGTAAAAGAAATGATTAAATTACAAGATAAGCCTATACCAAGCGATATTGAGCAAAATGCAAGATTGAAGCATTTAGAATCAGTAGTACGAGGTAATAATGATGACTTAGAATATATTAAAAGAAAGTTATACAACAAATGACTGATGAAATAATAAAATTAATAACAGAATTAGGTTTTCCAATAGCAATAGCAGTAGCATCGATAGGAATGTTAGGCTGGGTAGTTCGTTATATTTTAAAAGATAAAGTTGAAGATACATTAAATCGCTTCGACCAACGGCACGATCATTTATTAAAAGAATTAGATAAAATTAAAAAAGAAATGCACTTACGATTTGATCAGGAAAGAGATGACACAGAAAAACAAAAGGCTTGGCTTCGAGATATAAGATCAGATCAACAAATAATAGTAAATTATATACTAAAGGGGAAGTAATGACTATAAGAGAATTATTAGCAAGTGAAGAAACAAAAGATAAGGTAGCAAAAGCAATTAATGATGCTATTGATATTCCTATGATTTCAGAAAAAACAGAAGGCAAGATAGCCCATAAGGTGGTTGATGTGGTTTTTGACACACTATTAAAGATTATTGGCTAATGTTTCCAGCATCTTTTTTTAAAACTATTAAGAATAAAATTATGCCTGATATGATGGAGGTTGTTTTTAAGCTTCGGACAGAATTAGAAGCAAGAATTGAAAACTTTATTTTTGATACTAAAAAACTAAAAGAGCAAATTGATATGTTAGGTGGAGAGATTAGTATGTTGGAAAATCGCCTTAATAAATTAGAAATATTAGGTAAAAAACCTAAAAAAGTAAAGCAAAATGCCAAATAATGTAAAATTACAAGAAGGACACCCAATTAGTTCTGAGCTTCGACCTATTAAGGTTGGCGATGAATCCACATCATTAGAAGTAGCAAAAGAAAATGCAAGGGTAAGAGGTAATTTTGAAAACACAGGGGATATGACTTCAGCTAATTTTGTATCAAATTCAGATAGATTTAGGTTCGGAACAAGTGTAGGGTTTGATCAAATTAAAGCAACTTTTGATGCAACTGATACAATTATAGATTTTACTGTAAGTAATAAACAAATATTGACACTTACAAACAATGTGCAAGATGTTCATTTTAAATTCCCTGCTGTGTCAGGCAATTTTCAGCTTTTAGTATTACAAGATGGAACAGGGGGTTGGGATGTTTCAAATTGGAAAACACAAGATTTTGAAGGAAATGCAGGTGCAGGTAATAGTGGTGTTGTTAGATGGGCAGGTGGAACTGCTACAAGCTTAACTGAAACAGCAGATAAAGCAGATATAGTTAGTGTATATTGGGATGCAACTAATGAGATGGCTTATGCAGTAGCATCGGAGAACTTCTAATGCCTGATTCTTCATTAAATCCAAGTTTAGATGGGTATCAAAGAAGGATTTCAAGCACAAGTTGGTCAGATGCAAAAGGTAGTGCTACAACTAATGCAACATCATATAGTTATACAACTGCAACTTCTAATCTTGGTGTATATGCAAGAGCAACATCAGGAAGGGGAGTAACTACCTATTATTGCTATCGTAGTTATTTTCAATTTGACGTATCAGGAGAAAGTGGAACAGTAGATTCTGCTGTAATAAAATTATATATAGATCATTTGGGATCGCCTGATACAGCAAGTAGATATTGTGTATTAAAAGGTGCTTCAACTCTTAGCGGAAATGCAAGTGATCACGGAAATGTATATTCAAGTGGAACAACATATTATGCAAACTATTCTGATGTAGTTACTGTAAGTATTACAGCAGGAATACATACATTTACTTTAAATTCAGATGGAATATTACGATTAAATAGTGCAATCGGTAGTGGAACTTTTACAGTAGGGCTTGTAGCTGCAAGTTATGATGGAGGGATAGTAACACCATCAGCAGGGGGGAATTATACAAGAACCGATGTAAATTATGTTGAATCAACAAACTCAGCAAAACGACCAATTTTAGAGATAGATTACGAAGCAGTAGTAGCAAGAAATGCAATACTATTTGGAACAAATTTTTAATGGAGATTAACTGATGCCGTCATTTACAGGAAAAAAGTTTAGTGATTTTTACAAAAATATTTTAAGTATAAGTCAATCTTCTAATACAGGTGTTGATGCGACTACAAGGCAAGTAGAAGATGGAGATGGAAATAATACTTGCTTTAGAATTAGCGATGACAGAATGACGATATTACCACAAAATGATAATATGACTAATACGTTAGGTGTTGGTAATACCGCAGGGAATGAGTGTTTTGCAGTTGATACAGTTAATCGAATAGTAAAAATTGGTCAAACAGGAACAGCGGCAAATACTCAGTATGCACATTTTGGGATACACGGTAATGATTCAGGTTGGGCAGGTGCTTCAGCAGATACTCATTATGCAGTACCATTCACACCAATAGGTACATTAAGCACTTTAGTTTCTCTTGGAAGTTCAACAAGTTCAAGTTTTAACGATACAAACCCAGCAACAAGTTTAACTATATCTTCTACTGCAAATTCAGCTACATCAGTATATTGGTATGTAATGGATGATATAACAATAGATGCAGTTAAATGGCTTCACGGTGCTGATACTGCGACAGGAGAAGCTGTTGCAGGTCATTTAATGGCATATTCAGTAGATTTAGGCAATGGTTCAACAGGAGGGGATTTATCATCAGGAGTAGTTGTAGCAGATGGGAATAATATAACAAATGCAGGATACGAGCAGATATATTATCAAAATATGACAATACAATCGGCAGATGTAGATGCAGGTAAGATTATATTATTTACATTTGCATCGGATACGGTCAACAGCGATTATTCAATAAGTGCAACGGTCAAGTACCACATTAGGTAAAAGGAGAAAAATATGGCGGAAATGATTAAAGGTGCAACAATAAGTAGAGCAGGAAAATTAAAAAGATTATCAGCACCTACGACAAGCACCAAAAAGTCTGTAAGTTATGTAGCAAGTGGAACAAATTCAAGTTTAATTGTAGCATTATCAGGAACAGATAGTTCAAGTGTAATTACAGCAGATACGACAAGGGAAGTTAGAATTACAAATACAAGTAGATTTTCAATTGTCGTATTGGTAGGATATCAGCAATACACGGATGAAGATACACAAAATGCTCAATTATATTTACATACCTTATTAAAACCTAATGAAACTATGTCGCCTCCTGTAAGAGGTGTAATAAGCACACAGGGTGCAAATGATACTCAAACTCACGGAGATTTCGCAAATAGATCATTATGGAATTTAGATGGAACTGTTTTAGATTGGACTGCACCAAATACTGCCTTAAAAGTTGATGCAGGGGATAATGTTGCATCAGGAGAAGCTAATAATACAACTGATCCTGTGGTTTTTGAGCTTGATAATGGACACGAGAAATATCGTGTTGGAGATTATTTAAGGCTTGATAACGAGATCGTAAAAGTTATAGGCACGTATGATGATAATCCAAGTGGGGAAACTGTTGCAGATAATCATATAGCAGTTTCGAGAGGTCATTTTGGTAGTACAACAGCTTCACATAGTAGTACACCTGATGTATATTTTCCAATAGCAAATGAACATTATGATTTTGACAGACCATTATCAGGTAGTTCACAACTTGTGCAAACTGATGCTTTAGGCAGGTTTAAGGTATCAAATTTCTTCGGATACGGCAGGGCAAATTCTGCTTCAGCACCTTTTGGGATAGTGCCGGGAACAGTAGGTTTTAAATTTTACAATTCTGCATATCAGGAAGTAATGTTAGGTGGAACAGGAGCAGATGGTGGTGCGGCAGGTTCTAATATACCAATAACAAGTGCAACGAATAGCAAACTTGCAGTTTCGTCTGCATATGCTTTTAATATCACGATTGATGACAGTTCTGCTACAACAGTTAGTTTTACAACGGATAGTAGCAATACTAAATTTGGAGGTACTGATGGAATTATAAGCAAAATGCAAACAGCTTTGAATACAGCTTCAAGGACAGCAGGGAATGGATTATTTGGATATACTTGCACAATAGGGATTATTGAAGGAAAATTAAGATTTACATCTGATTCACATTTATTACCACACGATGGAACAAATGGTTCAAAAATATTACTTGAAGATGCAGGGAGTGGAACAAATTTATTTGCAGGTAGTTCAGGAATATTTCCTGATATTGTTTTAGTCAATGCACCTGTTCCTCCATCTTTACCTGATTTAAATGTTTATGATTTAGTTACATATAATAAAATGATCAATATGGCTGGTGTCTGCTATGATGATTCAAATGGAAATTTAGTAGGTGCGGCAACAGGAACAGTTAACTATGAAACAGGTGCTGTCGATATGCAAAATGCACCAAAGAATGCATCGTTTGAAATAACCGTAACTTACAATTCGCCATTTAGTGGTAAATTAGATGCAAATAAAAGTGATTCAAATACGATTAGTGGAATTTATGCAAATACACTTAGTAAGAATCATACAGGAGAGGTATTAGTTGAAACATTTAAATAGGGAGATATATGCCTAAAGGAAAAGGAACATATGGTAAAAAGGTCGGCAGACCTAAAAAGAAAACACCTAAAAGAAGGAAATAATTATGGCTACTGATTTTAAATATGCTTCACAATCAGATTTGAATTATTATTATCCAGCATATAGTCAATTCGATACAAAACGACAAATAATAGGATTCAAAACAACAGATACATCAAATCAATACCAAGCATTTAACACAGGAAAAATTGATCAGCTATATTTTGATGGTATAGAAGGCACATCAGTATCAGATGATCCGAATGCTAATTATGAGTATAATTATTCTGAATCAACTGATTCGGTTCAGGTGTTTAATTCATTAGCAAGTCCTAATGAAATGGTAATTGAAGCAGGTGTAGATAATGCAACATATTTTGATCAAATGCTTGTAAATGCTTCAATGGAGCTTAATAATTTGCTTGACCGAAGGTATCCTACCCCTATACCAAAATATAGCCAATATGATAGTAATACAGCCCATTTATCAACATCTACTGAATATGATGCAATTATAATAAAGGCTACTTGCTATGTTTGTGTTGCAAATTTATTAAGAACTAATAATAAACAGGAAGAAGCAGATTATTATCATTCATTGGTAACTAATACAGAAGGTTCAGGAATTGTTGATCGTTTAAATAAGGGGGAATATAAATTATCATTTGAAGTAGATAGCAATGATTCAAAAGGAAAAGTGCGGACTATCACAAAATCAGGAACTATGGATATAATTGAAACAGGTGGTGCTTATTATGGCGAACCTTTTGATTTGCTTCGTATTACTTGCACAACGACAGGAGCATACGGAACAGGAATAGTAAAAGTAGAATCTTATGGAAATAATAAATTATTAGGATCAGAAAAAACAAATATTACTGTAACAGGAACATTACAGGAAATACATAATGGTTGGTATTGTAGATTTCAGGGTGCGAGTATGACTCAGAACGATCAATGGGAGGTAGAGGTTTATTCAGAAAATAGAGAAATAACTAATGCTGAATCAGGTGGAATACAATTGACAAGACGAGGATATGGAATTTAATGGCTATCACTTATGAAAATATATTTTTTAATTTTGTTATTGATCCGTTGAGGGATATTATGCAAACAGAATATACAGGAATGAAAATATATGTAGCACCTGAAATAGATACAAGCTATAATGCTAATGTTTCAATGAGATTATGGGGAACAAGTGCAGAAAAATCTGAATATGTAGTTGATGCACATTCGAGAGTGTATAATGTTAATATAGCTTTTTATATGAAACAAATGAACCCTAATGAAATATTTTATAAAAAATTATATAACGATGGGGAAAGATTACACCAGCTTATATTTGAAAATAAAACAAAGAAAACCACAGTAGATTCAACAACTTTACAATGGGCAGATGCTTCAATTAACTCAATGGTAATTGGCGAAATGGATGATATAGAATCAGAAATTGAAGGTTTGCATACCATAAAATTAGATTTTAGTTGTAATATTACTGCAAATGTTTAGGAGATTATAATGAAAGTAAAAGGATTGCAAAATAAAATTTACAGATTAAATCCAAATGCAATTAATTTTAATGTAAAAAAATTAGAAGATTTAAAAAATGGGGATATTGTTGATCTTGCTAAAGAAGATGCTGATAATCTTTTAAACAAAGGAATGGTAGAATTAGTAAAAACAAGTAAAAAAGGAGATAAATAGATGGCGGATACAAGAGTAGTTCCTGTAAGTGCTGTAAAATATGGATTAAAAGCAGAAACATCATTTGGTGTAGGACTTGACAGTTCAGGAGATGATGGAACTGCTTATTTGACACAGCCTGTATTACAAGCACAGAAACCTGTTTTTAATATTCAAAGAGAATCAAGATTATTATCAGGCAGGGGAACAGTTAAAAATGCGGCAGATACTATAATTAATACAAGAGGTGGAACTGTGACTATGCCTTTTGAAATGTTAGCAACACCAAGAACATTAGCACAGCATTGTTTATTAGTTGGACAAGAAAGTGGAACATCAGGCTCAACAGTTCACGAAATGGAAATTGATGGATCAAGTAATGCTACATCAATTGGTGGTTCAATATCTTCAGGTATTCCACATAGTTGCAATTTGGCTTGGTATCCAGCGGCAGGAGAAGGAATTAAGGTAGCAGGAGTAGTATGTTCAGACCTTACAATTTCAGGCGATATTGCGGCAAATAATGGGTTAGTTTCTATTAGTGGAAATTATTTTAGTGGATTTTCGAGTCCTTTATCAACTTCAAGTGTTTTAGAACAAACATTTAATGGAAGTTGGGTTGCGGCAGAAACCCAATACTATAATGTGCTTGATATGGACACAAGGACATTAGATATTGATGATGCAACAACTCAAACATTTATATTAAAATCATTTTCATTTAATATTGCAAATGGTGTTAATAGAATTGGATTTGATACAAATGGTAATGCTGAAGCATATGCTTTTCCTGAATATGCAGTAACAGGGGAATTGACCATTAAATGGGATGATGAATTTGATTATGGTGCGGCAAATAATGTTTTACAGGATTTTCTTGATGGCGATACCCTTTCACTTGCTATGAATATAGGCGATGGAACAGTAAGTGCAGAAGGAGAGATGAATATTGCGGCAGAGATACAATATACAGGCGATCCAAGTGTTGATATGTCAGAGAATGGTCTATATCATACATTACCTTTTGAATGTGTACAAAATAGTTCAACTGAAGCATTTAAAATAACTTCATTTAAAGATGAAGTTGTTACTGTTTGGTAAAATAACTAACAACTCACAAAAGAGGAAAAATGGGAATTATAAAAGTAGAACCTACAAAAGAACAGGAATTTCAATCGTTTGATATTGAGATAAAAGATATTACTTGGAAAATGAGGTGTGAATTGAATGATTCAAGAATAGAGGTTTCAAAAGAAGGAATGCCTTCGTTTACTTGGTGGGGGAATATTGTATTAAAGTATAGTAATTTAAAAGAAGATGAATTACATAAATATTCAACTGATGAAATAATAGCAATAGCAAAAGAAATTTTTGAGAGTGCGAATAAAAAAAAATAGCCGAATTGCTCTTACGTATCAATGTATGGATTAGTTGCAATGGATTTAAAGATAGTAGTTTTAAAGATAGACCATTTCCTTATGTAGCACTAAGTCCATCAAGTAGAAAAAAGTCTGAATTTCGTAATATTTCGGATGTTCATAATGAATTAATAAATTTATCAGATGAAGCAGAAAAGAAAGGGTTTAAGGTGGGAGAAGCAATATATTCACAATCGTTCTACTTCGCAGATCATAAATTGTTAGTAAGTTCAGACCAGCAAGATCAAATAAAAGCCTACAGGTTTTGCAAAACATTTTCGTGTCCTCCACATCAATCTCTACAAGACACACCTATCAAAATAATAGATGATTTTCTTATTATAGATGAGGAGTGTAATAATTTTTTAAATAAAAAGAAGGAAGATTCCAATGCCTGATGTAATAATTAATGTCAAAACAAAAGGTGCAAGAAAAGCAAGTTTAAGTATAAAGAGCCTAACCAAGTCATTACTTGCAATTGGGGCAACATATGCAACAGTAAGCAAAGCCGCAGATATTATGAAGGATTCTATAAATATGTCTGCTGAACTTGAAGGTGTGAAAAGAGGGTTTGATAATTTAGCAAAGTCATCAGGATTTTCAACACAAACATTTGACAAATTAAGCAAAGCAACAGATGGAACAATTGATAGTTTAACTTTAATGAAACAAGCAAATAATGCTATGTTGCTGGGGATAGCAGATAGTGAAGATCAATTTGCAAATATGTTTGATGTAGCTCAAAGGCTTGGACAGGCATTAGGAAGGGATACACCATCTTCAATTGAAAGCCTTGTAACAGGACTTGGAAGGCAATCAAAATTAATGCTTGATAATCTTGGTATAATGGTAGATGTTGAAAAAGCAAATAGTGATTATGCAAGTGCAATTGGAAAGACAACAGCAGAATTAACAGATCAAGAAAGAAAAACTGCCTTTACAATTGCAACTATGAAAGAAGCTAATAGACTTGTTGGACAACTTGGAGATGAGCAACTAACAACAAAAGATAAAATAAGCCAATTAAGTACAGCAACTAAAGATTTAGCAGCCGATTTTGGAGAAATGTTAGCACCGTCAGTTATAAAAATAGCAGGAGTATTAACAACATTCGCAAGAGGGGCAAGTGAATTTATTGAATGGGCAAATGGAATAGATACAGCAAAAGAAGCAGAAGAACAATTTAACAAAGAAGCAGGAGAAACTGAAGCTTTATTAGATAGATTATCAAAACAAACAGGGTTTGTAACAGATGATTCAGCAGGGTTAGTTTCACAACTCAGAGAAATGAGTCAACATTTAAGGGAAAATGAATGGGATACTTGGTGGGATAAGTGGGGATTAAAAGGAACAGCAAACCCAAGATTTGCCGCATTGAAAGAATTAGTAGACCAAATTGAAGATGTGCGTCAAGCACAAAAAGATTCAATGGAGCTTGAAGAAGATATTGATTATGATGCTAAAGCTGAAGCATTGAAAAGACTAAATAAACAAAATTCAGAGTTCTTAGCAGGATTACAACAACAGCCACAACTATTTGAAGATATAAAGGTTGCAAATACCGATTTAACCAAAGAACAACTAAAAAATTATGCACTAACAAGTGGATCAGCAAAGGATGCGATGAAAGCAGTTGTAAAAGCTGAATCAATGGAAGCAGTAGCAGGATTTATTGCATCGATTTTAAAAGGTGTTCCATTTCCATTGAATGCAGTATTAGCGGCAGGTGGTGGTGCCGCAGTTTCAGGTTTAATTGATAAAGGTTTATCTAAATTTGCAACAGGTGGCGATTTTGTAACTAATGGCCCTGAAATGATAATGGTAGGAGATAATACAGGAGGCAGGGAAAGAGTGCAAGTTACTCCATTGTCATCTCCAAATATAGATGGGCCGACAAGTGGATCGGTAACAGTTAATGTATCAGGCAATGTGATGTCAAAAGATTTTGTTGAGGGAGAACTTGCAGAACAAATTAAAGAAGCTATAAGAAGGGGAAGCGATTTTGGAATCGGTTAAATTAAAAGTAGTTAATTTCTTTTTAAAAATAAATATAGCAATTGGTAGAAGATTAGCATTCTATCAGGCTAAATTTAAAGCAGGTAAGGAAGTTGAAAATATTGTAAAGCAACAGAATTTTGATCTTCGTAGTATGGCTGAAAGAGTTAAAAATGTAATGTTACACGATCAGGATATTATAGATAAAAGATGGGCAGAATGTGAAAAGTGTGAATTTTTGATAAAATCAACAAATTCGTGTTCTAAATGCGGTTGCTTTATGAAAATAAAAACGAGGGTAGCAACATCTTCCTGTCCTATTGGAAAGTGGGGAAAAGAATATAATTTTATTGAAGGCAAAAAAGTAAATGGCTTTAAATCTTCCAGCTGATTTTCAAAAAGATATTGAAAAACAAGGTTCAACACTTGTTCCAATTGTTGTTATTGGTAATTTTGACGGTCTTAATTGGTCTGATTATGTGGGATATTTTTCAACAAATGCTATCAATATACCTATACAAGGAATTGCAACAAATGAGGGTGTACCATCTCCAACTGCATCAATTCCTATAATAAACGAAATTCCCTCATTAAAACAAAGTCTTGATATAGAAAGTAGAAAGCATAAAATAAGCTCAACAACAATAACATTATCAAATCTACCATACGATGGCGAGAGGTTTTCGGAAAAAGTAACTTCTGCTTTAATTAATACAGAATGCAGAATTTTTTGGCTATCACAATCAACAACAATAATATATCCTGAAAATTTTAATCACGATGTTTCTTCGGCAGGATTTCAATTAAGCAAGGGTAAAATTAGAAGATATGAGCACAGTAATGAAAAAGCTACAATTATAATAGAAGATGATTCAGAAGAATTATTAAATAAAGAAATTGCAACTGAAAGACTACAAGATGATGATCAGGGTAGTGTGCCTAAAAAGTATGCAAATAAATCTATTCCTCTTGTGTTTGGTAGAGTAGATAGAAGTCCAGCTATAATTAAAAATAAGCAGGGCTACGTATGGGAAGAAAAACAGATTTCTTTTGAATTACATTTTGATAGTCAATCAGTAACAGCAAATTATGATAAACCTGATGGTTATGATGTAATAGATTATAGTGGTTTTATCTATATTAATGAAGGGCAAGAATATTATAGAGTTATAGATAATCTTGATGCACATTTCTTAGAAAGTTATAATTATTGGGAAACACCACAAATAAATAATACAAATATTTTCCCTGAAGGATTACCAATAGTTCATATGCTCGGAGAATATAAGGTTGATACAGGAATAATCCGAGCAAGTAACACTTTAGCAGATAACTTGTTATTAGTTGATTATGTAAGTGTGCCGATAGGTGCATCGCCTTTTTTATTAGGTCTGTCAAATTCCTATGATGGCGGTACGACTTCAGGAACAGTAGATGAAAATTCTATTGAATTAATAAGTGGAATAATGCAAAATATATATGATTTAAATAGTGAAACTAAATTATCAATTTCAAAACATTGGACACCACGAGTAATTCAAGCCACAGAAGGAAATAATTTCAGAGGAATGGGTTACCAAATACAATTCCCTGCATTATCAATACAGCCTATAACTGCTGATGATGTTATTATGAGAAATTGGTTTAATGAAATAGATGAGGAAAGTCTTGAAAATTTATTAAAAATAAAACAAGGCGATCATCTAATGAGAAACAATATTTTAATGAAATGTAGATTTAAGGTATTTAATAACAATAATGATTATACACCTGTTTCAGAATTTAAATTAATTGCATATTCACAAGAACCTGAAGTTCTAATATCTTATGATCATAACCAAGCATTTGCAACATATGATTTTGAAGATGTATTAGATAATCAATTTTTACCAAGTGGCGAATTATCTCCTAATTTTGGATCATACGAATATCCTCAAAGTGGATTAGTAGATAAATTGACATATCCTCTTTTGGGATACAAAGATATTGGTTCAACTGTAAGTATATATCAGAGAAATGGAATAGGAACAGAATCAACACAATGGGAACTTGATTTGTTTGGTGTATCTTTATGGCAAAGATTTTTAGTTGACCAACCTATTGGAAGAAATTATTTTGCAAATATAACAGGAAGGATAACATCGCCATCGTTACCTATATTATTCACACACTTATTAAAAAATGAACTTAATTTAGATGTCAATTTATCTGAGGGTTCTTATTTAGGACAGGGATATAATGATAATAATAATCAATCAAGCAATTTTATATATGATTTTACAATAACAAAAAAAATAACAACAAAAAAATTATTTGAAAATATTTCATCAAGCTCTCCATATATCCCACGATTTGATTCTTTTGGTGGTTTTAGTTTGACGGAAATACCTCATAGTGGAGGAAACGGAGTTGCAAGAACTATTAGTGATTTAGATGTAATTGATTTTAGCTATAAAAGAACGAAGATTGAAGAAGTTTACAACAGGGTGGAGTTGCATTACCATTATGATTATGGAACAAAGGAATTTAAAAAAACATATATAGCAGATTTAGAATATCCACAACAAACACTTGATTATTATGGATTCGAAAGTGATTCAATATTAATTGTTGAAGATGAACGAAGTAAATACATCAGACGACCGTGTGTTGCTGGGATTGTAGCAGAATGGTTGTTAAGTTGGCATAGAAACCAAAAATTAATTATGAAGGTTAAATTGCCTCTGAGATATATGACTCTTGAAATTGGCGAATTGGTGGATTTTGATAATCTATTAGGAGGTGTGAAGCCTTATAATGTTGATTATACTATTAATAATGTTTTACCTAATGGACAAATAATATATGGTAAATTTTTAATTATAAGCACAAAAAAGGATTTAGATTTTTGTGAAATAGAATGTGTGCAATTACCAAAATTAGCGAATTATTCAAATGTAAATTGTGTAGATAATTATGATGATGAATTAGGTGGTGCACCTGAGGGAAGCTGTGATCAAGATGGAAATATTAATGATATATGCGGAGAATGTGGTGGAACTGCTTATGAATCAGGGGGTTTAATATATTCAAGTCCTAATGATCCGACACCTTATATAAATTGTGATTTTGTTCCAGCGGCATTATGTTCTCAATGTGAGCAAACAGGAGATGGAAGTGGGAATGTAGTATCTTGTGGCGAAAATATTTATGTACCATATTCAACTTGTTCAGAAGCAGGATTATGTGAAGCAAATTTAAATGTTGCAAATAATTGTAATGATTGTGAAAGTGATATTTTTGATTGTTGCACAACTGAAAATGAATGTGGAGAGAATCCTCATTGTAATAACAATGATTCTTATTTGCCGAATATAACTGATCAAGAAACTGATTATAGTCCTGTTGTGCCTATATCAAATCTTGATGCACCTGTTGAAGATTGGATACGAATATATAAAAGTTGGATTTTTGATGCTAATGGTAACAAAGGAAATTCAGCAGTAGGAAGATTGGGATATGATTGTTTAGGGGTTTGTGGTGGAGATACTGTTGAAGATGAATGTGGAAAATGTGATGGAGATTGTTTTGGTATGAATAATCCAACATCTGATTGCAATAAATGTGGAAATAAATTTGCAATTAATTATGCAGGATGTCATACTGATAATATAGACAATTGCTCAGAGCCATTGACAGCAGAAGTTTGTATTAATGATACTAATGATGATAAATATATATGGAAAGAATTAATTTCTGATGAAGATTTAGGAGCATATAATAATGCACCATTTTCAACAAGGAGATGGGGAACAGAAAATGGGATGAGGCAGGGATGGTTTTATGCAAGGGATTATATGAAAGATTCAGGAGGGAATAATGTAGATTGGGCAAAGTTATTTAGAATCATTCAATTATATTGTCAGGGAGAAGATTTAAGCAATGCAAATACTTATAATTTTAATTATACTCCGTATGGTCAATTAGTTGGAACAAATGCAGGTGTAAATGTTGGAAATAATATAGATGCTTGTACTTGGAGTTTTCAAGACAGACCAGCAGGAGATGTTTTAAAAGGCTACACAGGAAATAGATTATCAAATGGCGATCCATTTCCTAATGTATGTGATCCTGTTAATGCAAAAACATCGCCAATAATTAATGATGATAATGGAACAATAGAATTTGGATATTATCCTGTTATTGTATTTAGTGCATATAATTGGGAAATGCCTAATTTTTCTAATTTTGATGATGAACAATCCAATGCACAAGTTCCGTGTAATATGCAAATTTGCATAGAAGATCAAGATGAAGAAGAACAAGTGCAGAATATGGAAATACTTCAAAGTGATTTATTATTTTATCATATACAAACATCAGTATATGGCGATAATCAAAATATAATATATGATGGATCAGGACAACAATTATCAGATGGAACAGGTGGAACAGTTGATGAATATGCTAATTTTCCAAGATATTTATATAAAAAACCTTTATATGCATCAATGAAAATCCGTGCTTGTAGTGTTGAATTTAATTTCTTTCATTTTTATTATAATGCTGAGGGGAAACCATTAACAGGATATTATAGTGATGGAACAGCATTTACAGATATTTCAATTGATAATTTAAATCAATTAGAAATTATGAATGCAGGAAATTGTATAATGCCTAATAATTGTCCTGATGGAACATTTCCTGAAAATTGGAATGATTATATAGAAGGCGATATAGAAATTGAAGATGTTGCATTTACAGAAGATTGTTATGTTCAAATGCAAATAAATCAGACAAATGGAGGAATTACAACAGGAGATAATTCTACAAAATTAATAAGTGCTGTTGGAGATACAGCTATACAAATAACATTAAATAATGTTGAAAATTTCAATGAAAATACAGATTGGATATTTAAAACATTTGTTGATATAGAAATTCAGGTTGATCCTGAGTATCAAAATTCGGAAGGTTCTGATGGTCAAATAGGTTGGATGCCTATTAAATTGAATTTAAATGCACTTGAAAGTGGTGGACAAGGAGCATCGTATGAACAGCAGGTTTCATTATGTGGAAATGGAGATTGTGAAACACAGGCAGAATATAAAATGTATGATTCTGTAAATAAAACATTAAAAGTAGAATTACCATTATGGAGATATTCTGCTGAAACAGGAAATAAAGGCTCATTTCTTGAATGGCTTTCAGATAATTTACAAGACAATACATCATTAGGTCACGAAAGTTCAGGTTATGATACAAATGAAGGTTGGTTAGGCGAAGGAGATAGATATGCGAGATTTAGAATACGATATAAAACTTATTTAATGACAGATGGATACTCTCAATTATCAGTTTGGGATGATAGTGTGTATGAATTTGGCGATGGCTCTTGGTCTGTTATAGATTTTACAAAATGTTTAACAGGAAATTGCTGTACAAAAGATGAACAAGGAGATTTAAATAATGATGGTCTTTATAATACATTAGATTTAGTAGCCTTAATAAATTGTATAGTTCAATATAGTTGCCCTGAAGATGGGTATGAATGCACAGGTAATATGAATAGTGGCTCTGATTCTTCATTTGATATTCTTGATATAGTTGCTTTATCAAATTGCATTTTAGAAGGCAATTGTGGGGTTCATAGTGAGGATTAAAAATGTCTAAATTATATTATGGAAACGGAAATTGTAGTATAGATGGCGAAGGTGTAAAAATAAAAGCTGTTGAAATAAGATATACAGGTGCAATATCAATAATAGATAAAAGTCCTGAATCATATACTATAATGACAGGTAAGGATGGAATATTAATTTTTCCAATAATTGATTCAACCTATTATTTAGATGATTTATTTGATTATGAAGGAGAATTTAAAATTAAAAATATATTGATTGTAGATGATATTGGGAATAAGGTTCAAACATCAATTGAAAAAGTAATGGATTATTCTGAATTAATAAAAACAAATGCTGAAGATATGGACACAATTAGTGAAGATTTATCTGCAGGTTATGAATCAAAGAAAAAGAAATTTAATAAAACTACAATTAATATAAATGAAATTAATAATTTAAATACTAACAATTATAACCGATTTTTATATAATAGTAATAAAGAAAAATATGAGGGCGACTTTCATATACACAAAAATGGAACGGTAATGAGTGGTGCAACTCATACGGATAGTTCACAATTATTATATATATTAAAAAAAGAAAGATTAGGTAAAAGGGCATATAGATTGGTTTTTGAAAGTACAGGAAAAAATAAAAAAAGATTAACGAAACCAGCAAAAAAAGAATTAGGAGAATATTAAATGGCTCAAACAGTAAAAACTCCACGATTTTGGATTAATGAAATAGCATTTTTAATGTTTAATAATTACGGAACAATGGATGATAGTGTGTTTAATACACTGCCTGTTATACCAAAAACAAGAACTGCACAATGGGATATTCAATTACCTTATGATTTAAATGATAAAGGATTTATTGCAATTTTAGGACATAAAGGATTAAATGTAATTTCAGGAATTAATTATAAAGATGGAGGAAAACAAATTAATGCAAATATAGGAGATTCTTATAATGGCTGGAGTTTAGCAGAAATTGATATATCAACAAATCAATTCCAATTTGGAACAAATGAAAATGCGGAAATAGGCTCTATTGTTATAGGCTCATATTTTGATGTGCCTTATTCTCCTGATTTAAATTTGACTATGACACACGATTATTCAGGCATTAAAAAAACAACAACAAGAGGAGGCTCAACACTTATTAATGCTCAATATCATAAAAACCCTAAATGGGGAGATTATGGTGCTTGGGAGATAGATAGAGGAAATAATGATTCTAATTTAGCACGATCAGGTCGCAGAAGCTGGGATTTAAGCTTTTCATATTTTAGTGATTCTGATGTTTATCCTGAATCCTTAAATTTAACAAATATGAATGATGAAATAGGAAATATTGATGGTGGATTAAATACAGGATCGGATGATTTTTTTGGGAATGTTATACACAGAACAGCAGGAGGAGGAATACCTTTTATATTTAGTCCTGACAGTACCAGCTCATCGCTTGATAATTTTTATATATGTATGTTTGACCAAGATAAATTTAGCTTTTCACAAATTTCGCCAACTCTCTATACCACAAAACTCCGTATTGTGGAGGCTTGGTAATTCCTCGACACCCTCGTAGTTCAACTCTCCATCCATAGAATAGATGACATAGCAAAAAGGGGGGTAGGTTTGGTTCGCCTACCCCTTTTTTACCCCCATAAGTTTAAAATATCCATTAAACTCTGTCAGTAGTTTAGAGTATAAAAATATCTTTAAATTACCCTCTTTTTTAATATAATTGTAAACTTTTTGTTTCCTTGTATTGGTTTTATTTGTTAAATTTCCTATGTGCAAATTAATAATAAAACAAAGGAGTTAAGAGTTATGAAAAATTCAGAGTTAATTAAAATATTAGAAAAACAAATAGAAGAATATGATGTTTTTACAGATAATGATGTTAAAGATGTCAATGCTATGAAAAATTGTGTAAATGTTTTAAGCGGTTATACAGTATATAAGGAGGTTGCATAAATGAAAATGGAACTAACTTGGAATAGAATAAAAAAATTAATTGATTGTAATGATATATATATGTCAGCTTCTTATGATGAAGATAGGCAGTTAGTTAGATTTACATCAAGAGATAAATATAGAATAGCAGACCTTAATGATTGGCTATTAGATAATTTTAGTCATTATTTGGATAACATCTCCTATAGTGTTAATGAGATGTATATAGATAAATATAATCCAGAAAATGGTTGCTATTGGTTGGAACTTATTTGCATCAGAAGGGAGGTTGCATAAATGAATAATAATAAAAAACCTTTTCATTTTGAATATAGAATTGATACATCAGGTAATAGTAATAACAAACAATTTCCCGATGTTAATACACAAACATTAAGTTGCTTTATTGATGCAGATTTTAGGTTTGAAGCAAGAGAAATATTAGTTGAAAAATTAGTTGATT
>VTLG01000778.1_pt1 | contig 32266 bp, 47 predicted proteins | sample 4694571 | NCBI WGS metagenome assembly VTLG01 (sample SAMN12604809, study PRJNA352737) | marine metagenome | biome: ENVO:00000447; feature: ENVO:00000209|ENVO:00000569|ENVO:01000036; material: ENVO:00002151; isolation source: viral sequences binned using virsorter ...
TAGCATTTATTCTATTTTGCCGTAAGTCTTTTAATTTTATCTCGAATTGTGCCTTAGTAAGAGCGCCTGCGTCTGCCTTACTAACCAAATCATCAAAAGACAAAGAATAAGCACCCAGCTTATCTAGCAACTGTCTGCCTTCGGCCATTTCTGCTTCTATTAGCGGCCTCATACGTTTTTCTTTACCTACTATAGTTTCACCCGCTGCTTGAACTCTGCCTCTAAAACTGGCCTCAAATGCTCTTTGTGAAGGAACACCAAAAACGGTAGCCTCTTCACGAATCTCTCTTGGTGTTAGTTTTCGTCCTCTTATCTTTTCCAAACTTCTGACTTTTGCTGGATCAACAAAACCTTTCAAAGGTGCACGTAGTAAGTCTACAGTTTCCGCAGGGGCATTAATACCTAGTAAACTTTTGTAACCCGCCCCTACAGCTTCACCAACAAATTGACCTGTTGCTCCCAACCCAGCTTCTCCTGCGACGTTTAATGCTATGTCTCCAAAAGACTCTTGTGAGGTTCCCAAAGCTGATTCAACCGCCTCTTCGCTAGCTTCACCTGCTCCAGACCCCAGAGCGGCCGCTGCTGTCCTTGCGAACCTATCGCCAGAAAAACGGTTTAAGAATCTTATAATACGCCCTCCTGGGGTAAGTGCGGATAAAGCGCCTGCAACTGGGCCGACAATACCTGAAAAGTCAGCTATATCTGCAAAAGTCGTCCCTTTTTCATCAATTATTATACTTTTTTCTGATTTGTCTTCTTCACGTAATAAACCTCGTGCAACAAGACGGTCTTGGCCTACAGGTGTGATAGCTAAACGCCCTCGAGAGTCTCTGGTAAATCCCTTTGACCCAACATAGCCTCTTAAAACATTTTCTTGCTCTACGGCGTTTTCTGCTAGTCCCAACTGAGCTCTAATAGAAGGAGCACGTATGCCAACATCTTCTTCGAAATAAGCTTGGTCTACAAAATCTTTGTTTTTATTTTCGTTATATATGTCGTAAGCCACTAAGATAGCATCATCTCTTCTGCCTTCCGGTAATTCTACATTTATTACGCTGCCGTCAGGCATTTCGACTTGATATATTTTCATTGTCCTGTTTTAATAGCATCCAATCTTTTCTGTGACTCTTCTTTTGTAATAAAATCTGTAGCGGTAGTGCCTTCGACATCAGGATCTGCTATGTTTCTTGAATATGGGGCCTCTAACCCTAAGTCTGTAAACCTGCTTCTAGCTCTTCCAAAATCTCTGTTAGCTTGACGATATGATGCTAAGAATGTATCAAGCGTACGTTCTAAATTACCTTTAATCTCTTTTTCAGTTGCAAAAATATTGTCAATATCACCAACTAATTGTTGTGCTATTTGTCGGTCTACATTAGATATAGTTCGGCCAGACTCACCAGTTATGTTTTTAACTTGCCCCTGAGCAAAATATCTTAGCAAAAGCTTGGCCTTCATTCGATTGTTTTCAGGGTAAGGGATGTTAAAATATTGCGCACCTCTGCTTATTAATTCATCTAATTGTGGGAAAAAACCTGCGACTCCACCCTCTTCGACTAATCCTAGAGCTTCTCTTAAAACTGTTATACCGACATCAACGGTATCTAACTCTTTGATGGCATCACTTAAATCCTGCTCATAATCAAATCTATTTTCTGCAAAATTACCAAACAGTTTTTCACGTGCCTCCAACTCTTTTTTTGCTTGAGCTTCTATAGCTTTTTGTTCTTTTTCTGTTTCTTCACTTAATTTTTTTCCAAGACTAATCATACCCTCTGCACGTGTCATGCCAGGCTCATAAAAATTAGATAAAGCACTTGTAAGTCTACCAAAGCGTTTTGCTCTGTTTTCTTTTTTCAGTTCTTTTTCTAGCTCTTTTACTGTAGCCTCATATTCATCATTTTTAATTTCCGACTTATCCTCTGGTGCGGGTGTTGGCGCTGGGGCTGGGGTTGATACCGGATCTGCGGTCAAAGCATCTAATTCTTCTTGAACGTCAGACGCCTCTTGTTGTTCTTTTGCTTGTATCTTTTCTTCATCTAAAGCAGCTATTTCTTCAGCATCTAATGTGGCTGCATCAAATACAGTAGAAGCACCTCCTATAGCACCAGCGCTGCCTATAAGTTGTCCTGCAGGCCCTAATTCCAGTTTACCTGCACCCTGCATTACACCCTTTGGTATTTCTACATCACCACGACGCAAAAGTGGGTTTCTTTTAAATTTTGGTATGATTTTAGCTGCACCACGTGTTAAACCAGACAAAATCCCAGCACCACCCAGTCTCATTAGTATGGGAGCAGTTGCTAAAGTGCCCGCAAGTTCTAAACCGCCTTGCTGTCTTTCTCTTATATTTGCTTCTAAGGCTCTTTCCTCTAGACTGCGAGGATTGCCAAACTCATCTACGCTTGGAGCAAGATTTAGGTCTATAGCTCTAGAACTTCTTACCTCACCGTCGTTGCCTCGAACTACAAAAAAGAACTCTGTGCCATCTTCTGTATCAACACGTTCTATACTCTCTGTACCAGCAGGTGTGGGCACCCTGCCCCCACTAAATATAGGTTTGCTTTGCAAAACTTCGCCTCCGGCTTGAAACATACGCCTACTATAGACATCTCTCATTTAACTGCCTCCGCCAAAACCATCAGCACCCATAAAGCCACGATAAGCACCAACGCCAGCTTGTAAGCCAGCCAGTCTAGGATCAATAGGCGGTCCAAAGGTAGAATCAATCCGAGTTTGAGAACCTTCAAACCTTGGTAATAATTGTGCTATTTGACCTAAGATACCAAGCGGTCTACCTTGTTGCGCTAATTGTTGCTGGAATAGTCTATCTAATCTGGTTTGTACTAAATCTCTTGGAACTGCCCCTAACTGCATAAGTTCTGCTCTTTGTCGTGCTCCTAGATCCTGACGCTCTCTACCTAGCCCACCAAATTGAGCCCCATATCCTGCTAAGGCAGAACCAATACCTCTTGTTAGTTGAGCTCTCTGGCCACCTAAGCCTAATATATCTTGAGCAAAGCCACGTCGAGCTGCTAACTCGTCACTACCTAAACCTCGTTCAAAACCAGCAGCACGTTCTAATGCACCTCTTTGGAATTGTGATTCGGTTTGGGCACGTGACAAGGCGTCTTCAAACCCACGTTGTCTTATAGCACCCAGAGCCTCACCTAAACCACGTCCTAAGCTACGACGTCTTTCGGCGGCCGACAACCGGGCACGTGAACCAAAAGCAGACTCACCCCCTGCCTGTATATCACGTGCTCTTTGTTGAATGTCTTGTATTTCGCCCGCTTGTAAGGCGTCGTCGATTGTTCTTTGCACTACTTGTTGTTCAAAAGGATTGAAAAATGCTTGGGATGATCTTGGATCAAACCCAACTAAGGATGCTCTTTGAAAGTCTCTAGCGGACGGCCCCATACGCCCTAAAGAACTCATTAAGCCACCTAAGCCTGCACCTAGCTGTTGTTCAGCTTGGGCAAAGTAAGGTTGCATCTGTTCACCAGCTCTTCTTTCTGCTGCTACGGCTTCTTGTAGTGATTGTTCTTGTGCTTGTAGATAAGGTTCAAAAGCACCTATACCGCCATACGCTTGCTGTATAGCAGCTTGTTCTAAAGGAGATAGGCCTGCAGTTTGTTGAAGGGGCACTTGTTGTCCTAAAGCTTGTGCGCCCGCTGCTTGTATTTGTTGAATAAATCCAGGGGTGTCAGCAGTTCCAAAGTATAAAGAAGCTAATCTTGGATCAGCTTGTACCTCTGAGACCTCTTGCCCTTTCTGTAAAACAGGTGTGTATTGGTTAGGAGCAGCGCCGTACATGTTAGGTCCTGTTTGTTGATTGCCACCGAGACCTCCGCTACCTGGCACGAAATATGGTTGATTAATCACTGGCATGCCAAATCGGTCGTTTGAAAATGTAGGACCCTGCCCAGGAAACTGCATGCCTCCTTCATCTCTATCATCAATACCATTTCCATTTCGGTCTTGAAAATCCATAGTTCTGAAAGCTGGGGTTTTAGGTCGGCCTGGCTTTTGAAATGATCCTGGACGGGTTCCTCCTTGAGTCTTTACATCATATCCGCCAAAAAATTGTGGGAACTGCATACCGCCTTGGACCGGGCCCCCTTGGACTCCAAATGGGCCACCAGCTCCACCTTGGAGCGGACCGTAATAGTTCATATCGACGTTACCCATACCAAACGGTTGTGCCATTATGCTACCCCCTCAAAGTATCTCATTAATTTCATCATATTATCTGCACCCCTTTTTCTGTCTGGTTCTAATGACGGCACCATTTCCATAATACCACCTTTTTTCTTGTTTATTTTCATAGCACCTGCCCCTAGATTAGCTTTCGCTGTCATAACAAATTCACCGTCTGATAACATAGCTGGTATATCGTCTGAGGTGCCTGTACCTGGTCCTACTGACTCGCCACCCTTACGCATGTCCATCACTTCACCACCTTCAGCAAAAGCATTTACAGGGTTTTTCACTAGACCTAAATCAAACCCTTGACTAAATGGTTGTGGCATCTGAAGCTCTGGTCTTATCAGTCTTACGTCTTTAGCACCACCAACCTCTTTTTTAGCCGCTCTTTCTGTTGCCTTGCCATAAGCTGCTGCTAGGGCTGCAAATACAGGGTCTATTCCTGTTGCACTAGTAAATTTGTCTCGTAGGTTACCTGCTTGATCAAAAAGACTAAAAATACCACCTCCGCCTGGATCTATACCTAAAATATCGTCAAAAAAATTAAATTTTCTACCTTGAGCCACATTTGATCCAGCAATACCAGCTCCAGATACTATATTTTGTAAATTTGACATGTCGCTCATTTTTAAGGCATCTGCTATATTTGTTTCGCCTGCAGCTAGCGGGGGGTTGCTTGCTAAATATTCTTGATATTGTTCTGGGGTGCCTTTAAATCCAGAAGGTACTTCGCTAGCATCAAACCCAGAAGCAGCTTCTTGTCCGCCACCAAATTTGCTTCTAAAAAAATCTCTAGCTCTGCCACCAAACTTTGTACCAGTACCTGAAGCATCTGCTGTAATTTTGCCGTCTTTTATACCTATATTTGTAAAAGCATAAGCTTGGCCTAAATTACGTAGTAGAGCTAACGGGTCTTGATCTCCTTTGATTACGTTGACGGCGACTCTACCTGTATCATACATTTGGGCTGGTATTTGCCAAGGACCAGGCACGAACTTAGCGACTTTTGCTACTTTGTTAACTACTGGTTTTATTTTCTTATTCCAAAACTTACCTATTTTTTTACCTAGTTTTTTCAAGAAAAACTCTGGTAAGCCTGTTGCTGGATTGATGGAGTTCATGTTGTCCCCAACCATAAGCTCTGCTACGGACGTATCGTCTTTTGCTAATATTTTTTCTATAGCTGTTTTAAGTTTCGGATTTTCGTTTAGAAAGTTTGGAGGTAAAACTACTTCGCCCGGAGTCACATGAGCTAACTCCGTATCACCAAAACGCCCCATATTTTTTATAGTTTCAAGTCTCATTATCCTATTGTTACTGTTACACTACCTAGACTACTTGTCGCACTCAGACCTGTCAAATAGGTGCGGTGCGATGTCAGGTCAATAAATTCAGTGCCATCAAACACTTGCAATACTTCCGTAGTCGTATTGAATATTAGCGTGCCAGCCTCAAACTGCGACTTATCACGATCGGTTGTATTTAATTGTAGCGTAAATGTCGGGTCAAAACTACCCAAATTTAACTCTAAAATTCTTACTAAGCGGTTAAATGTTTCGGCTGAAACAGATTCACCTGAGGCAATAGGCAGACGTGTTGGTAATAGTTTTGCCATTATCTCCTGCCATCTGGTCTAAGATCGAGCCTTGTAGCACCTAGACGCCAGCCAACTTCAGAATTACCAGCATCCCCATCATTAGATTCTAAACGCAAAACAGCTTGTCGGCCTCTGCCTCTAATGTGTGATTGTTGTGTCGTTGCTGAAATCGTAGAAGTAGCTGCAGTGGATAAACTGTCACCCGGAAAATTACGGACCTTAGTGACAATATTTAGATTGCCGCCATCAGAGTTGGACAAAAATTTAACATCAGGAATAATTTTGCGTAAGAAAGTAAATTGTTCGCCATCTCCTATATCGAAATCAGATGACTCTATAAATACCCCTGTCATCTCGGATCCGTCATCATTAAATCCTTTCTCATGTTCGTACAGTAAATTATTAGCAGTTGCTTGTGGGTATGGCTCGACTCCAGAATCCAACCAAGCATGACGTTCTAGTTGTCCATAATACCAAACACCCTCTTGATAGTTATATATCACATATCGGTCTATTTCTCTTGAAGAGCTAGATGGATAGAACCAGCCTACCTCGTTTTGTTTTGTGTTAGTAAAAGCAAAAACCTTATACGCTTGTGATTGATTAAAATCACTAAATACAAAATCTAAAACCGAACAAGGTATCTTATTTACCGTCCCATTATAAATATAAAAATTATCGTACGACATGAAATATATGCCTTGCGGTCCAGTAACTGCTGCTTTTGGTCCAATCAATCCTGTAGCTTGGTTTATCAAGTTGATCGCAAAAGTGAAAGGTGGACCAACAAACTGCATACTGTAAACCGAGGTATCGGTAAATATAACAATCTCTTGTCTTGATTTAACCGCTCCTACTATAAGCGACCCAGACGACAATCGTAAAGATCCTGCAGTATTATCTATTTTAGGCTCAAACTCTAACTCGTTCTCTTGATCTGAAAAAGCTACCAACATAGGGTCTACTGAGCCCGTACGTGCTGTTCCTGCCGTATTTATTGGATCTGCACCCAAAACCACTAAATGTCTGTCTATTTCGCTTGTGATAACCTGTAAAGCTTTTGTTGGCACTAGATTTGCACCAGTAACACCAGATAATTCAACGGCTCTCGTACTCAAACCGTTATTTTCCACCCACCTAAATATGCCTGCGGAGCGTGCATTTATTATTAAATTCTCCCCAAAATTGTCATGTGACCAAACACGTAGTTGGTTAGTTGATTCTAAAGCAGCAGATGAGCCCCAAGTGCCATCACCCCAAGCATTTGCACCCCAACCAGTAGATGAAACATAATCATCCAGTCCTACGTTAATCTGATAAGTGCCAACAACACTTGACCCACCATTCCCGCTATCGGATGCGTTTGCAGTAACTGCAGAGCCTGAAGTGTCTTTAGCTGTAATTTTATAAGAGTTTGCATTTACTATACTGTCTATTTGATATTCTTGGTTTAAAACTGTGGCGGTTACGTTGCCACCTAAGGAGGCAGCGCCACTAAAAGTTACAAAATCATTTTTTACTGCGCCATGCCCAGTCTCAGATACTGTTATCTCGGAAGAACCGTTGGATGCACTAAAAGTTACATCACCTGCAGAAGTGGTCAATCTTATAGGTGTTATGTCGTTAAAATTTACACCTTCCTTTATGAAATATTTAAGTTGTGATCCTAAACCTAAATATTTTGCACCCTCTAAGGATATAAAATTGTGTAGGGCTCTTACGTTGCCTTGATAGGTAGATGTTGTAAGCTTTTCCCAACCACCAAATTTTTCTGGACGGCCTGATCGAAATCTAACTAGATTACAATCAAACCAACCGCCCTCGTTGTCATAAGCGGTTCCTTCTCGATTGATGCCTGGTCTAAAAACATATTTTTGTATTGCCATTTCACACTAAATATTTATCCTCACGCATCATTTCAGCTAGCTCTATAGACCTGCCTTTTACTTGTTTGGCCCATTTGCTGTCTAGCATCTCTTCAGCCACTTTATCGTAGTTGCCGTCTTCTAAAGCTTTTAGCATATTAACAAAATTAAAAAGACGGTTGCCTAAGTTAAAGTACATATTTATTAAAACTATTTTTCTGTTGTCTGACAAGTCGTTATAACAAGGCACTTGATGCGATAATATCTTGATGCAATTTTTTATGTCATTTAATAACAGATAGTCTGCCTCATCTTGATCAATACCGCCTCCAAGTCTTTTGTCTACTAATCTGCCGTAGCCTATAGTAAGGTATTTTTCTGGTGTAGAATCCTCGTAAACATGTGACACAAAACCCTCATGTTTTTTTAACATGTGTCTTGCTTTACCCTCTATATTGTTAGATATATGGTCCATTATAATATCTTACCCTCCATAACTAGTGTCACAACGCTAACCAATAAACCAACGAGCAAGATGATTATTGTGCCTTGGCCCCTGCTTATCTTTTGGTCTAGGTCTTTAATATTTAAATCTATTTCATTAAATTTGTTGAAAGCCGTTTTCCAACGCTCAGACATTTCTTTTTGATGTACAGCTAGTTCTAGATGCACGTCTGCTGCTGTTTTTCTCGCCATTACTTTTTACTCTTTTTTTTCAAAGAACGCTCTAAAACTCTCGCTTGGCTTGCATGTGTTTTAGATGCTTTCTTCAAAGAACTAATTAATTTTCTTGTTTGTGCCCTAGTTAAATTAACCATTATTTTTTAAGTTTTGATTTTACCCATTCTACGTAGGACGGCTTATATCTATAAACTAAACCACCTACGATCACACATAAAACAATTATTCCTACTAAATATTCCATTATTTATCCTTTTTATTTTCTGAACTTACCTGTAAGTTCTTGTTATCTTTTTGCATTTTTTGCAATAAGTTTTCTCTTACTTTCGCTACAAAACCAATTTCTGAACCATCCCAACACCCTCTTTTACATGACATGTCTATTATGTTTAGCAAGGCAGATTGATATGATTTTTCGTCCATATAGAGTTTGATTATAGTTTATTCTTTGTAGTTTTTAAACCAGCTAGGCAAACCTAAAAAAGGTCTAGAATCATAAAGATTTTGCCCTTGATTGTCTTTGGTGTATTTGTTGTAATGTAAAAATACCTGGGCACAATTTTTTCCCTGAAACTTATCACGCCAATGCGTTAACTCACATCCGCTATATATGAGCATGTCGCCAGGTTCTAGCAGTATTTTTTCTTTTCTTTTCGTTTGTAAATATATAGGCCATATGTCGCCCCCTAAATTTAAAGTAGTAGATATTTCACAACTATCTCTATCTTTATGTTTTTTTAGTACATCACCTTTTTTGTAAATTCTTCCATAAGAATATGTGGGATATAGCTTAGTATTTGTCCTTTTTTCCATAACACCCTGTAGAGCTGACAAAATAGTGTCCAACATTACGTCACCATATATGCTGTAAGTATCAGGCACCTGTTCATCATTCCATATGCCGTAGTCTTGGTTGTAGATAGAAATGTATTTTGAGTCAAACAATTTTCTTGCTACTTGTCGTTTGTTAAGCAAATAGTTGTATAGAAGATTTGCAACTTCAGGTGATATTACGTTTTTTACAAGCTCAAATTTATTTATTTCAAATGTCATACGAATGGTTTTCCTATATTCCAACAAACTAAAGAATGCCTTACGCCTTTCGTGACAGGAGTAACTCTGTGCCATACAAAAGATGGAAAAACAATTATGCTGCCTTTTTTTCTTATTTCTTTACATATTCGTGGTTGGCATCCCTGTTCCGTGTCTCTAAAATCGAACTCCAAGTTGCCACCTTGGTAATCATCTGGATTTGTTAATGATAGAGTCATACTTAATTTTCTAATTTTACCAAACTCGTTTTGATTTTTAAGGTCGTTGTACGGTTCTAGGTATGAGTCACAATGCCAGTCATAAAATTGATCTTTTTTATATTCTGTAAACTGACAAGCTTGTGACCAATCCCAGTGAAAATTCCAGCCCGAGTTGCGGTTTGCTATATTTATGTAAGGATGTATTTCTTTATATATCCAATTCTCTGACATCCATACAACATCTGATTTACGTTTTTTTTGTATATTTTTAAGTTTTTTTGCAGATAGTTGATGTCCGTTTTTTACGTTGCCAATTAAAGCGGTTTCCTTTTGCTGATCTATGCCATAAGCTACAATGTCGTCGCAAATTTTTTCTGGAATGGCTGACTCGAAGTACCAGTAATAATATTTTAAATTCAAGCTAAGAAACCCAGTTGTTTTCTTTCACGTATTTATACAAAGCACGCATATCCCACATACCAGAGGCAATGGTATCTCCTGCATTAGCTTCCTTAATTATAACAACGCCAGATCCTCCTGCCCCACCAGACCCGTCTGGTTGGCTACTTGTGTGCTGTCCTCCGCCGCCTCCGCCGCCTGTGTTTGCTGTGCCATCTTGTGCTGCTGCTGGGGGTCCTGCACCATTTCCGCCTCCTCCAGAGCCTCCAGAGCCTCCTGCAGACTGAAAGTGACCTCCACCGCCCCCGCCACCAGCGTAAGTAGTATCAGAACCAGATACTGTAGACGGTGCACCAGCACCGCCGTTACCCCCCGCTAAACCTCCGAATGGAGGAGCTGTTCCTGTGTTACTGTTTGATCCAGTGCCTCCTGCTCCACCGCCGCCTGCTCCAGATCCAGAATTAGCTGGTGATGTTATATTTGCAGAACCGCCATCGTTTCCTTGTGATGGGCTAACTGGTGGTGTGTTTCCTGATCCGCCAGATGCAGGAAATCCTGGTTGAGTTGAGTCCACTGCTCCAGAGCCACCTCCTGAGCCACCACTGCCGCCGCCAGGTCCTCCGTTGACCCCACCAAAACCACCGCCTGCTGCAACTTGAGAAAAAGCAGACGAATTGCTGCCAGCAGAGCCTGCAGTATCGTTACCGCCTCCTGAACCTCCACCTCCCACAACTATAGGAAATGTAGTGCTAGATGCTACAGATACACTTGTTAAATTTCTAAAGCCTCCAGCGCCACCTCCTCCTCCGTAGAAACGGCCAGCTCCACCGCCTCCCCCTGCCACAATTAGTACATCAACTGAGCTAGTGGATGAAGCAGAGGTAAAGTTCCCTGAGCTGTTAAATGTTGTAACTAAATCTTCTTTTGAGGGTACGTTATCGACGCCTCTTATGCCGCCGTTGAGTCCTGCCATTAGATACTACTCCATTGTGATGTGTCTGGATTCCAAGCGTAAACCACGCCGCCGTATTCTCCAAGCCATCTTAAATTAGGTTCGTCCCAAGACACAGTCAAAGGATTCGAGTCTTTAAAAATATCAGAGGGATATGCAACGGGGGCCTGCCAATCATTGTCCGAGTCTAAAGACCAAGAGCTATATGGTTTTGGTGCTATAAAAATATCTTTGCCTGCGTCATAACTGTAGCCTAGGCCTGCATATTGTTTTCGTGCGTTGTTGTTGTATGAGGTTTGTTTCCAGGCAGTGCCTCCTGTGATATGTGGGACTATGCTTGCTACATAATTTTCGGCTTCAACAGAGTAATTTCCACCATTTTCGTTTACTTCTTCATTTGATACAGAAACAACTCTAAGAACTTCGTTACTTGAATTTAATTCTGCAAAGTAAGCCACTATCTGATAATCTCCTAAGCATCATCTAATATTTCACCAGAAACTACATATTCTAAATCATTATTAGCAGAACCAACAATTCTTAGTAAATCAGTTTCATCTAAAAATATTTGTGAATTTTTATCCAGCACTACCAAAGTAGAATCTGCTGGGACCGCTACAGTTTTAGCTAAATGAAAAAAGTTTGAGCCGTTATCCACACTAACTGAAACGCTTACGGTAGCAGAATTTGTGCCGTCGACATTAGCCACTAAGATAGAATTAATTTTTCTAGTTTTATCTGCTGCAACATCAATTATGTCTACATTGGATGTTGTAACAGCGCCACATATTGTAAAGGGTGTTACTGTTGTTACGTTAACTAAATTTGGTGTTGCCATGTTATTTCTCCTATATTATCCAAATATTAAAGCAAAAGCTACTGCTCTGCCGTTTGTTGCGACTCTACTTGAGTTTTCTGTGATGTTTCCTGTTACAGACAAGGCCTGTGCCATAGCTACATTTTGATTTTCATCAATAGCTATAGCTGGATTAGATCCAACAGTACTTCCTTGTCCTATTATTAGGTCATCAGCTGAATCATCTAATCCGATATAGAAGTCTTGCGCATTACCATCAAAAACTATCTTAGTATCAACAGCGGCTCCATCTCCTATTGTTACCGAATCATCATCTAGTGTTAAAATATTGTTTGTGCCTACGGTAGAGCCAACTCCAACAACAAATTTGTCTTCCGAATCATCAAGTCCTAAATAAAAATCCTTAGCATTACCGTCATAAATTAAAGCTGTGTCTGCTGCGGCACCATCTCCTAAAGTAACGGTATCATCAGTTATTGTTAGTATGCTGTTAGTGCCTACTGTAGAGCCCTCTCCAATAACAAGCTTATCTGCTGAATCGTCGTTTGCTATATAGAAATCTTTAACGCCGTCAAATTGTATTTTTACATCCTCTTCGCCGCCGTCCCCCAATGTCAAGGTAGGGGTAGTGCCAAGTAAAGACATTGTTTGTGCAACAATATCTCCTGTGGTTGAGGACGCTGCTTGTCCTACACCTATGGATTGAGCAAATTTCACGTCCATGTTTTCATCAATCTCTATTGCAGGGTTAGTTCCTACAGCAGAACCTTTACCGATAACCAGATCGTCTGCACTATCGTCCAAACCTACATAAAAATCCTGTGCGTTGCCATCAAAGACTAATTTTGTATCTTCGGCAGTACCATCTCCTAACGTAATTGTAGTGCCGTTTACAGATAGCGTATCTGTCACTTGTAAATCAGTAAAAACATCTAAAACTGCGGCACCAGAACCAGCACCATCTAACTGTACAACGGCAACTTTACCATTCGCTATAGTGACATTTGATCCAGAACCTTGTGAAATAATGATATTGTAGGGACCGCTACTACCAGAATCAGTCGTAGCATTTTCTATTATGTGAACCCTTTTCATTGTATTTGGGCCAATAGTTATTGTGCAATCAGAATCTAGAGCACCTGTGTATTTTATGTAGAGCGAACGACCATCATCGGTACTACCGTCTGCAACGGTTGTTGTGTGTGTGTCCGCATTTGTTGTGATAGCTTCAGTGCCTACGCCTAAAGCCTCGCCAATAAGCTCTAAGTTAGTATTGGTGGAAGTTCCCCAAGTACCTGACTCGTCCCCTGTAGCTATTTCTTTTAATCTTAAATTGTTTACGTACGTTGCCATTTTTTATCCTTTTACAAACTTGTCCAATTAGGAGTTTGTGTAGTTGTTACTTCATTATAGTTTGGAGTTTGGCTTGTATCAACCAAAGACCAAATTAAAAGAGATGCTACGCCTCCTGTAGCTTGTTGTCCCGAGACCGAGACATTTGCTTTAGCTATAGTAGAAACAGATCCTAGACCACTTGTCATGCTAAGTCCCGAAACTGACACTCTTTCATTTTCGTGAACAACTATAGAGCCAAGAGCAGCTGTTGCCCCTCTTTCTGTTACTGCGACGTTAGCTTTACCTATAAAAGCAAGCGTGCCTAGACCGCTAGTAGCGCCTTGTTCTGTTACTGGTGTGTTGGCTGCCGCTGATTGGGCTGTAGTGCCGAGTGCTGAAGTTGCGGATAATCCTGAAACAGATACTTCTATATCTGCAGGCTGACCCCAAGGGCCCGATCCCCAGCTGTCTCTGCCCCAACCTGTATCTATAGCCATAGGGTCTTTGCCCCTATGCTATGGTAATTATTGCGTTTGCTCCTGCGGTTGGAAAAACTATTGTGAAATCGCCTGCTGTCGAAGTTTTTGACGCTCCGAAGCTTATGGTTGCTACTGACTTATCAGAATTTGTATCGTTATAAATCAGACATCCACTTGCTGTTATCGTTGCTGTTGAAAAAGTTAAATTTGCAAAATCTACAAAAGCGGTTGTCCCTGTAGAAGATGGTGCTGCTGCACCAGGCGTTAGAGCTGCTCCACCTGCAGTATAGTTTGTGCCTGTAATCTGCCCAGGCAAACTAGTAGCAAAAGCTGTAGTTGTTGCTCCCAAAGAGGCAGTAGCACCCGCATACAAAGCAAGCTTGAATGAGTTGCCACCAGACGCAAAATTATGAACTCCTTGCAAAAGTTCTTTTTTAAAACTTGTTGTTAATGCTGATGATATTGCCATCTATAATCTCCTAATTATGTTTGCTAAATCGGTTTCGCCACCTTTGATCAATTCTTGTATGACCGTACCTTTATATGATTTTAAAGCATTCTTAATATAAATCAAACATACTTGATAGATTGCATCTCTGAACATTCTTGCCTGCTCTGCTATATGGGGCTCTCTATCTTTACTGTAACTAACTATCTTGTTTGTTAGTTCCTCTGCCCAAAACTCAGCTGAATGCCCTCCATTTTGTGAAGTGGCTACTCTAATTTGGCCAAGCTTAGGCTCACCATTCTGATTCATTAATAAACCTTAGGCTCAGGTGGGCCCTTTTTGTGCGAATCATATCGGTCAAGATAGCCTGTTTCTTTCTTTTTTTCTGGAATCTGTATCTGACTTACTTTCTTGACATGTGGGTTGCCATGACTATCAATACCAATTACTCTTGGGTCATCAAGCCTGTGATACCCATATAGTTTATCTTGCGACGGTATATTGGCATCTAAAAGACTAGAGCTTTGTGCTATATCGACTATTATTCCAGCATCTAAACATTTAGCCAACCAAAACTCAACGCACCCACGTCCTGCCTCTGCATAACCAGGATTTGATGTATAGGTAAAATCTATACCAAATATTGATACTTTTTTTACTTTGTTCCAATACGCAAAAGCCACAGCGTAGGCAACGGTATTGTTTAGATACCAACTTTTTGTATCTTCTACTACATTATTTACAGGGTATTCTACAAGACCAGGACATCTGTCATCTTTTTCACACGTGTATATCGGCCCTTGATGTTTAACTAACATCTCACGCATAGCATTAGTCTGACCGCCAGCATCATCAGAATCTAGGAATCGACTGGCTGGATCCATCATGAACAGCCTATCGTGAAAAATTACACAACCTACTGCGTTGATTGCCCATACTTCATCAAAAACTACACCATGAGTTTTTGCAATATTGTACTCGTACCAGCTATTACCAAGACCGACAATAGCTATAGACTTATTAAAAAGCTTCTTGATTGGCTTCATTTTACTCCTCAAGTTACAGGCTTGCGCAGTGCGTCATAACGGTATTCGTCTTGACGCCCCCTTGCCTCTGCTCTATTTTTAAGCCTTTGAATTTCTTGATTATACCTTGTTTCGTATGCTTGTAAAAGATCAGGCTCACCTTTGAGAAAGATGTAAGCTTCTACGATAGAGGCATATAGTAGCGCATTACGTGCGTTTGATGACAACCAAGTACCAGTAGTATCACTTACTAAAGAATTTGGCTTATACAGGTAATGAAGCTCTACGCTATAGCTTTGATCAGGTACAGGGGCTATTATAAAAGTTGAACCGTTATCTGCTCCAGATGATAATTCTTTATCATATTGCGCATAAAATCTAGGTAAGCCACGTAGTGATGTGTCCGCTGGGTCTTCGTTGAATTCTTGCATAAACGACGGGTGTTTTAAATCTAGATAATGATAGTCGCTATTACCGTCTATAACGGCAAGGCTAAACGACAAAATGTAATCTGAGGGAGCAGTCAAAAATCTTGAACCTGCTGTTACAGATCCAGAAACATTCTTACGAAAAAAATCGAATTGTACTTCTTGAAATATTCGTTCTTCTGCACTTTTAATAATATCATCTAAGGTGTTAACAAATGTTGTTTCAGTTGACTCCACATAATTTTGTATTAAAGTTTTCAGTTCTGCTAAAGTCATGATGTGGTTATAGTAACATTTCCTAGAGCTGATGTAGCGCTTAACGGATCAAAGTTAGAGCCTATCGTATCTGTATTTGTAAAAACTCTTGCAAAATTATTGTTCTCTTTATCTTTATCTGGTCGTGGATCGTACAGAGCTTCTGCATCTGCCACATAGGTAGGTGGCTCTAATTGTGGGTGTTTTGGATCATAACACTCTGGACAGGTTTTTAGCCCATTCCACTCTTTTCTAAGTTCTAATAATTTATAGCGAAACCCACATCTATCACAATGGGCTAGTGCGTGTTTACCGACAGCAAAAGCCATCAGACAACCCCTCTAGAAAACGGTCTTATCTTAAAAGATGCTCTGTCTTCGTCTTGATCTGCAGCACGTCTAAACTCCTCTTCATAGATAGCTTTCAATTCTGCAGTTCTTTGTGGGGCTTTTTTTATACTTATGTAATATGCCAAGCCTGCCGAAAAGCAGGGAAAAAATCTAAATGGTATATCCATAGTATTTCTAGCGTTATCGGCATCATCAAGCCTTGTAAGTTTATTAAACCGTATTATATCAGTTGAGTTTTCTGGCGCCGGGTATACAAACAAAGTTGGGTTGTTTTGCTTGTCCAAAAAAAACTGAGATGGCCTTGCCTTAGTAGACTTGTTTGGAATATTAAAATATTCCGATCTTGATATGCGCTCGAGCCTTGTATCAGTAGTTGTGGAACCCTCTGTTCTTCGCACCACCACATCTAAGACGTCTATCACATCTGTACCTAATTGATAACTTTCTGTACCCTCTGTGGTTGTTTGTGTTCCTGTAGATATAGTCCACTGATTAAGACCCCTGTTAGCCCACTCAGCTAACATTATATTTGCTGATCGAATAGCAGACTTAAGATCGTAGCCTGTTCTTAACTCTATACCACAACGCTCATAAGCTTCTTCGATAAACTCTGTTATGTCTGGTGTAAAGTCTGTGCTACCTGAAACCGCCATTAATCTTCATATAAATTATTAAACGTGATTGCTGGATCTAGGTAGCTTTCGTGTCCCTCTGCTGAGTGTCTATACTGCGAAGGTCTAAAGTCTGGTGCACCTTCACCTGTCACCCAGAGCGCAGGACTTGTTGCCCTTACTCTATTGTTAGGTAAAGCAACAAAGTTACCTTTCCATTCACAATCCTCTGTTATATATAATACATGACTTTGTTTGTGTTGTGCAGGGTCATCTGCAATATCGCTATTTGTGTAATCAACAGTAAACATATATTTTGCTTGGTAAAAATCTCCGTCTATTTTTGCGATCCAGGGTGATGAGCTTACTCTATCCATTACGATAATAGAGTGTTCTCGTGATTCGCAGTCCCAAGGTTGAGCCAGATGATCTTCCATAGGAACAGGAAAATCTTCACAAGGGATGTCGGCCACTAAAGCCTGTATAGGCATACGAGCCCACATAGCTCCGCCATGTATGTTTGGCTCATCAAAATCTTCACAATTAGATTCCTCTCCAGTAAAAACTACTTGAAAACTAAGTGATCTGTCTGGGATTGTGGTAACGGCTATAGCGAGAGCATGTATATACTCATCGTGGTATTTTTCATGATTATGGGTAAATTCTCTTCTTACCCAACATTTGAAATGTGGGATATTACTTATTAGATGTGGCACTTATTATCTTCTTCGGGCTCTTTGACGCCTTCTATTTGCGTTTCCTGCTAACATACCACCCTTCGACATTTTACGCATTCTGCCACCTTTTGACATCATTCGCATACGTCCACCTTTAGACATCTTCCTCATTGATCCGCCCTTAGACATTTTTCTCATTGAACCGCCTTTGGACATCTTTCTCATTGAGCCTCCTTTGGACATCTTTCTGACTTTACCGCCTTTGGATAGCATTCTGCCACGAACTCCAACTCTACCTGCACTAGGTTTTTTCAAACCTGATGGTAAGCGTTTTTTAGCCTTTGGGCTTTTTCTTGCTCTTGGTATTCTTTGCATAATTACTCCTAACTTACAGATGTAACCTTACGTCTGTTACTCATAACTTTACCACACCCTCTAGCAATAAAGCCACCATTTTTAAGTTTAAGTTTGTTTTGTTTAGCTAGTCCACCCTGAGCCATATAGCCCATTTTGTTTCTAACTTCTTTGGGTAATTTAGGTAATCCCTTATTGCCCTTTGGTATAGGTTTTAATTTACTCACCATGCCTCCTTGTTTTAATTTAGTTGATACATTTATAGGTTTGCCTTTTCTGTCTGGGTTCGGGTCCTTTCTCCTTTTTCTTTGGACAATTTTTGCTCTAGCTGCTTTTGACATGCCCTGAGCTTTCTTCTTAGGCAAGCATCTAGGTTTACCTTCAGCTTCTTTTCTCCCGCCACATGAGCCGATAATGTTGCCTTTGGAATCCATACGGACCCATTCTTCTTTTAACCACTGTTTTAGTTGGCCCATTATCTTAACCTATCTCGCAGAACGGCGCCTTGACCTCTTATAGAAACTAGTCCACCTTTGGCTTTTTTAACCTTTTTACCTTTTGCTTTTTTTGCGTAGTTTGGATCTTTACAATATTTAGAGGCGGCTAAATTTGCATAAGCACTGGGATAAACATCAAAAGTTCTTTTAGCCCAAGCTTTGCCCTCTGGACATATCTTACCTTTACTTTTTACTTTCTTAGCCATATTATTCCGGGCTATATACCCCTTCTGAAATCAGTATATCACGATTTTTCAAATGTTCATCCTCTACTTCTTTTTTGCTTTGGCCGTAGTATTTTACCGCTAAATGCTTATCGACCATCTGTTGATTAACATCTACACCGTCTACTATAATCGTGCCCAACACTCTGCCATACTTGCCCTTAGAGTCTTTTAGTTCACTCCTTAGTATTACATCTTCACCATTTTGTATGGCGTCAGATAAAAACTTAGATGCTAACTTGCCCCTAACTTTTTCGTCTAAATCTCTAGTCCTAGATTCTGGAGTATCAATTCCAAAAAGACGTACCCTGCATTTGTGTAATATGGAAAAACCTAGATCAGCGATAACGTCGATTGTATCACCATCTACTACTCTTGTTACTTCGCACTTGTATTCGTACATTATGGCTCCTGGTCTATATGATAATTTAAAGTTAACTCTTCACCAATTTGTATATCTCTTAAGGTATAGACATGAAAAACTCTGTAGTCATCCCAATCTAACTCTTCATGTATGTAACAGTTTGCATCCTCTGTATGGTTAAAAAAACCACCTAAAGGAGTTCTAACAAACCCGTACAATATAGGTATTTTTAGATGTGACATACCCAAGTCGGTATCTTCTGGTATGCTGTCTTTAGCAAACAAGCCAAGACCCTCTATATCACTTTTTTTTATATCAAGGTAATCAGGTAAAGGTTTGTAATAAAACTTATTGTATTTAGGTTTTTTTTCCACGTGCTGCCCTCAGTTTGTCTTTGCCTGCTCTAAATATACGAGCAACTAAATTTTTACCCATAGCTTTAGCACGTTGCTCGCCTACGGTTAATATTTGTATTTTTCTAGCAAAAGGTTTGCTTACGTTAGAAACTTTTTTGACTGTCTTACGAGCATCCTCAGGTGTTGCAAATTTTATGCCGACAGTATCTTTTGGATTTTCATCTGTATAAAGATCAGAATGTTTGGAAGCAGGTCTAGTTTTGCCAGACCTAGACTTCCTTGGGATTCTTCTATTAGCCATACCTAGCTATCTTTTTTTGGTCGTCCTACTTTTTTCTTAGCGGGTCTACCTCTTTTTTTTGGCACTGGGGCCATACTTTTGTGCACATATTTATATGCTTCGTTTTTACTGGTTGATTTGTCATCTGCGACATATCTGCCATCCTCATCACGATTTCTAACTTTTACTAAATTAAAAAAGTTAGCTACTTTTTCCCAAAAACTCATACTAGCACCTCCATCTTTTTCTTGCTTGTCTCAATCTTGAGTTAGGATTTTTGGCGGCCTTCGGAAATTTTTTCATCTGGCCTGCAGACCTAGCACAAAATGATTTACGCCTGGCCTTTTCCTTTTTAGTTAACCCCTTCTTTTTAGTGACTGCTCTTTTCAGCTTGCTACCAGGATTTTCACGCCTGTAGCGAGCGATACCGGCTGCAGTCATGCCAGCACCTTTTTTAGTTGGTCTAAAATACTTTTTTGTTTTAGGCGGGTTTTTTGACTTTCTTCTTGCAACAGCCATAAACTAGCCTAATTTTAGCCGTACTCTTTTACCAGTTCTAAAATGATCGAATATGTGTCTCCAGATGAGTGTCCTACAGTTGTGAATAGAATATCGCCAGTTTTGCCACTACCTGCATTATTAGGTATGCCTGTAAAATTATCATAGTATTCGTCGCCTGTACTATCTGCAGGAAGTCCTGTAATTAAAACGTTAGCGGTAGCATCAAAAAATAAGTTAACACCCATACCACGGCATGCCCAATAAATTCTTTGCACTGTCACAGCTGAACATGCTGTACCATCAGCGTTAGCTTGTAGGGCAGAAACATCTACTTTAACAACAGCACTCTCTCCAGTACCATCGGAAACATTTGTAAATTTCAAGACGGCCTTTCTTTGACCGTCCTGAATTGTTTGTGATGTAACTGTATCTGCCATTATCTCTCTACCAACACACTTACGTAATCAACCACTAAACTTTTAGCTGCTGCTGCACCTGCTTGAATAGCTAAGGTAACAGTAAGCTCTTCATTATCAGGCAAGTTAGTGTTAACAACTCCAACTGGCTCTGCGTTATTGATTGCATAAAATACTTGGCTTGCATTTGGATCTACAAAAAATGATGCTGTAATAAAAGTATCATCTGCTACAGTAGCTACTGCTGCTGTTTCTGTCTCTGTAGAGTCTTTCTCAACTACAAAATCTAAATTTGTATCGCCATCGTCTTTGGTGAAAAAGATACCATCTGATACACCATCAATAGCTGTAGTATCGGTTATCGCTAAACCAATCAAAGCGTCTGATTCTGTAGCATCACTTAATTTAAATCGGCATGAAAAGAATGCTCTTTTACTACCATTAATTAAAAATGATTCACCTTTTAACTGTAACTCTTCTGAGTCGTTGTCGGCGTCATTTGTGGTGATGAGTAGTTGCCCACCAGCCCCACTGGTTATTTGAATTACTTCGCCAGAATCGCCACCACCATCGGTTGATGTGATGGTCCAATCACTAGCAACGTAGTTCATGAAATCATTAAAATACCCATAATACGTCTGGTCTGACGGATATGGTTGAAACATAGGTAAGTCTTTTTTAGACTTCGAAGCGACAGTATTACCTGCCCATAAAATTTGGTTTTGAAAATGTGGATTAGACATAAGAACTCCTTTTCTTTAAATGGAACGCATCATGCGCCTCATTATGCTAATACCTTGATTATAGTCTAGGTGTTTTTACAGATCAACTTTAAAGAGACATAAAAAAAGGGGGCCAAAGCCCCCTAGATATTCAGAAAGTGCTTACGCCCCTTGTGAACCGTCGACACATCTCCAGTTTGAGAATCCGAAAGAATATCTCTCTCTAGCTTTGTATCTCATATTTCCTGTATCAAAATCACCTTCAAGTGATGTTTGAAGAGGGGATCTAACAAAATATTTAAATCCATCAGGCACATCAGTTTTAAGGAAGAATGCGTCTGGGTCATTGAGGTAATGGTTTACCACATAACCTTCAGGAAGCATACCCATATTACTGATAGCGTTGATGTCATTGTCAGATGTACCTACTCTACCTGGAGATTGCAATAATCTATCAGCCACAAATTGTAATTGTGGTGGAACGATTAATTTAATTCCTTGTAGAGCTATAGATAGCCCTCTGTCATCAACCTGAGTTGAGATTCTGATAAGTGAATCTTCTAATGAAGTTTCATTCAAGTCAGCAAATGTAGAAGCTCTGTTTGCTCCTGACCCGCCACCTGAAAGTGGGTGTGATGAAGAGATCAAAGGTTGACCATCACCACCAGGGAAAGAAGACGAAAAAGCATTATTTAGAATACTTGCAGCTTTAATCTGCTTTGTATTTGCCATACTTCTTGCCAAAGCTTTTGTGTATCGAGAACCAAGTCTGTCATATAGATTGTCCTCCACAGCTTCTTCAGTTAATGCAAATGCCAGAGCAATAGTTTCATGCTCGTACCTTGCAGTAAATCCTTCGTTTGCGTTGTCGAATGCGACACCTTCACCTTCTGGCTTGACTGGTGCATTACCGAAACCAACGATTAAGACTTCTTCTTCAAATGCTCTGTCGGAAGATTCTTCTTCATAGATTTCTGCGTGCTCATTGTCATATCTGGCATATTCCATACCAAATAAAGCGTTAAGGCCAGGTTCTAATTCTTTTGCTAATTGTGCTCTATTAATAGCCATTATTACTCCTTATTATATGCCAGCTTCAATCTTATAAGCATGCTCGTTAATTAAAACAATCACGTTTACGTTAGCTGATCCAAGTTCATTATTTTCGCTATCTTTAGAAACACCAACGATTCTGTAGTTAGCTGTACCAGATGCGGATGAAGAACCGACTTCTGCAGCGGACTGACCTGTAACGGTAGAACCAGCTGTATAGCCAATATCAACATTAGCACCAATGTCAGTTCTAGCTAAAGAACCTGTACACTGAACTTCATATAAGTTGAAGGGATTATCTTCAACAAAAGCTACAATATCTCCTGTTGCTGTTTGGGCAGCAGGGAAATGAGCAGAGAATTCTACTTCTTTGCTACTTGCGTTTACGAATTTACATCCTCTAAAGATACCTAGTATTTTAACGTCACCTGCGGCATCGGCTACGTCGATAAAACCGCCTGTTAACATTTTTACTGGGTCGCCTGAGAAGATTCCTTGGGTTGAGCCAGATTCAATATTGTATTCGTTAACTCTACCAGAGTTATCTCCTGCCATATTTCCTACTAACTTAAAACCAAAGGGTTTATCTTGGTTTGCCATAATTTATCCTTGTTAATTATTTACGTTTACCGCCTCCAAATGTAACACTAGAAGTTCTCCTTGGAGACATTATCGGAGAACGAGCATCAGATTCTTTCATGAGGTCGTTGTCAACAGCTTCTTGTGCATTTGTTGTACGCTGTTGATAGTAGGCGTTACGTTCGTTTCTTGTTTCCTCTGGAATCTTAGCTAATAATAAACCTCCCACACTCACAACTCCTGCGTGCTTGCCCTGTTCTAAGGACGGCAAATCAAAATCTCCTATCTCTTCACTACGTACCAGTTCAAAACCTTCACGTGTTCTTGACATGACATTTTTCTTATCATCCTCATTCAACAGTTCAGCCCTAATCCATCTATAGATGAATCCAGGCGGTGCTGGTGGGGTTTCTAACATACTTGGTGGTGCCCAAGGTTTGCGTGCGTCTTGTGACTCACGAGTATCAGCAGAGCGGGACACTCTGTCGTTTATAAATCTTCCCTTTGAATCTCTTTCCATTTTTTACCTTTTTACAAATTTTGCGTACTCACTTAGAGGTACGTTTAGTTTTCTAGCCATCTGTACTTCAGACGGCGATAATTTTACTTGCTTTTTATTTGAGCTGGTAGAGGTATCTGCTCTTCCAGCTGAAGCAACTCTCTGTTGTGGTTTCTTGTTTTCAGTCTTTTCAAACTTATGTGGAAACTCAACAGCTATCCTTTTATCTATCTCAGTATAATACTCATCTGTGCTAGGATCAAACCCTTCTTCCTCGACTAATTTTTTGTGTATGTTCATGGCCGCTAAAGTCATAGTCTCATCACTGCCAAACCATTCATTTCTGTCAGTCCAGTCTTCAGCTTTTGGATCAGGCGCTGGCGCTTGATAATTTTGCACGACAGGTTGTTCCTGTTGTGTCTGAGATTGTTGAATTTGATATTCAGCTTGTGAGCGTGACTGTTTCACTCTGCTTTCTTCAACTGCAATCTTAGCTAAGATATCTTGTGCTTGTGCTACTTTGTCAAAGTCTGAATTTTCATGAGCAGTTTTTAGTGCTGCAGTAGCTTGGGCTCTTTGTGATTTTAGCCGCTGCTCTGCCTCAGATAGATAAGATTTATCTACGGTAAAACTACGCTGTTGTAGTTGCTTGTTTTGCTCTTGCAACTGACTGGCGTAGGTGTATGCAGATTCACTTGCTCGCTCTGCTTCTCTTAACCGTCTTGTTAAATTGGATATACGTTTTTGAACACGATCAGAATAATTTTCTAATTCCTCTTCGCCTTCAACATTCTCTTCATCCGTAGGTTGCTCAACAACCTCCTCTACGTTCTCTTCTGCATTAGAATCTTCTTGGGTTTCTATTTCAACAATTTCACCCTCTTCTAATACTTCTTCTTTTTTAGCTTCTTCTGCCATTTTTACTCCTATACTGCAACGATGTCAGTCGGGTCATGTATGGTGGCTATAACTTCATCATCGTTTATGATTCTGCATTCTGCATCGTCACCGAGTTTGAACCTAGCACCAGCATACCTCCCTATCAACACCCATTGTTTTTCTTTACACCAACTCTGGCCTTCAAATTTTTCGCTCTTATAGCAAGAAGGACCCATCTTGACAACGTATGCACATACAGTTGCAAGTGACTCTCTATCAACAGTGTTCTGTACTAAATGTATACCACCTTTGGTTATGCCTTTGCCTGCAAACGGCAAAATTAAAATACGCCAACCAGTAGGTTGTGGCATTCGATCTAGTATTGATTTATCTAGAAGTGTTGGGTCTAAAACCCTTGATGCTTCAGGCACATACGCCTGGTCGATTTGATCGCCTGTTTCTTTGTTTTGCTCTTCTACTTGTTTGGCAACATGATCAGGAACTATTATCTCGTTCTTCTTCGTCATCTTGTATCACTTTTCCCAGCAGTTCTCTAAGTTCTAATTCTACGTCAACAAGAGAACTGTAACGTCCACGTAGAAACTCGTATTGGTTCATGTCTTTGACACCAGCCAATAACGTGTCTTTTATATCTTCACGTCTTTCGTTTAGATGCTTGACAAGTTTATCCCTAATCCAAATGACCGACACTAGTAAACCCCAGAGAATTTGGTACCAGACTCTGCTATACCAACACCCCTAGATTTACCTTTGCCCATCCCCGGTTTGGGATTCACGTTTGCATCAAAACTTTCTTTCTTAGCGTACGGCACGCTACCTTTGTTAGAATAACCGTTTTTATTATCCATAACTTTAGGTTCGGAAAGTTGTGAAACTTCTGTTCTTTTAATCATGACCGTATTATTACACTAGTTACTGTATTTGTTAAGTAAATCTTGTATTTTGAGTTGTTTTTGCTGTTCTAGTCTTTCCCTAGCAGTATCATCACGCATAGCCGCTATATCCTCTTGGGCTTGGATTCTTTCCCTATCAATCTGATCTTGGCGTCTAGCGTCATCTTCTTTTCGTTGTTGGTCGGCAACAAACTGCTGTTGTTCTTGGGCTAGCTCTTGGCCTTTTAAGGCAAGCTCTTGCTTTCTAATAGTCACTAGTGGATCTTCGTCCTGAGGAGCCCCGATCTTTTGTGTATATTCATTTACCAACTCAGCGAGTACAGGTGCAGAAAATTGTGCTAACAAATCTTGTCCTTGCTGTTGTAATTGTTGTCGCTGCTCTGGGGGCACCATATTAATTTGCTGGTTGATTTGATCGTATTGTGCTTTGACCTCTGGTGGCATCTGCTCGACTGCGACTCTATCGGCTTTCATCTGAATGTGTTGCATAATGTGTGCATGTATCAAAGCTTGCACTTGAGCATTGGATTGCACTGGTGGCGTGTTAAAAAGTGACATATGTGCTGCAATATGAGCATCATGATTCTGCTGTGGAAAAGCTTGTGCAGGCTGTCCCATCAATAGCATGTTATTTTCAATACCAGCTTCTACAGGTGCGGGTTCTGTTGGTTGTGGGGGAACCAAAAGTTGATCAACATTATCCACACCTATAGCAGCATACATTCTCCTGTAGGATTCATAGATACCGTCTGGTCCATGAACCTGAGGATTTGATTGCACCAGTTGCATCATTTCTTGTGCCATAGCAATTCTTTGCGCTGTGCTAAAAATATCTGGATTGCTAATTGGCATAATATCAACCCTATCATCAAAATCTTGTGTTTTTATCTGCATATTACCACCAGCGGTCATATAAGGATATTCAGGTGGCAAGTATTCTTGGAACACTTTTGCCAGTAATTTAAATTCTTTGCGCTGTGCATTATGCAGTCTTTTATGAATCGCTGATAGAACTTTGGTTGATCTTTCGAGCAAGGCCATAGTTGTACCTACCGGAGCTGCTGGGTTGCCTTGACCTGTATTGATTTCTGCAATAGAAGCAAATGTTTTGCCTGAGCCTACTAATATTTCTAGCAAATTTAACAAAGTACCACTTGGCTCTTTGAAGGGTAAAGGTTGTATTGATTCTCGCAAAGAACCACCAGGGGCATCCACATCTCTGAATTCTCCAGGCTGTATAGGGGTATCTTCGTCCCTAATTCTAATACCTCTCGTTTTAAAACCAGCAGGTAGGTTAGCGAGGGTACCTGCATCAATCAACTGCCTCATAATAGATGTGGACGCCTTTGATAAGCCACCTATCATATGAGTTAGACCAAAACCATAAAATCCTAAACCGGGTAAAAATTTAAAATGGACAAAATATTCAACTTTCTTACGTAGGGCGTCGCCTTCTCTAAAGTTCCTACGTATTGACAAAATTTCATCGCTGTTGGCATCGATAGTTACTATATAGGGTAGCTTGACACCAGTCGCTACGCCATCAGCGGACATATCCTCAAAGCCCACAATATCTAAATTACAATGGATCTCATAAAGAACTGACACCTCGCCAGTATCGTAACCTTCTTTCATACCGGTTAGTTCTTCTATTTCTTCTTTGACGTTGCCGTACTGCGGTGCATCATCGCCATAACTAATTTCTATGTTTCGGTAAAAGCCTAGCGCCTGTAATTTTTTAACCTCGTTTTCTGGCATCTTAATAACATGCGTGATTCTTGGGCAGTTTTCTAAATCAGTTGTGTAGTAAGGCACAATTAAATCTTCAGGTGCCACAAACTTAGAGACAGCTCTACCAAGTGCTTCGTCATAGTATATTTTTTTGAATGCAGAGCCAGCTAAAGGCAAATAAAATAGAAGTTGATCCAGCTCTTGATCGTACTCTTCCATTTCATGTACTATCTGGTAATTCATAAACTCACGCACCCTCTGGGCCTGCATCTCAATATTAGAATCGTAATCGCCAATAACTTGTGTTTTGACTGGGCCACCTGCGGGTAGTAGCTCTTTGTAAGCTTGTGCTTGAAAGCTGGTTACTGCTTCGCCCAGCAAAGGATGTATAACACCAGAGGCCCCTTCGAAAGGCTCAGACCGATCTTCGTCAAACTTCATGCCTAAATATTTGAGGCCATCGGTATAGGTTTTCTCCCAGTCCTTACGTGAAGCTTTGTCCTTTTCAATACCGTCTACTAAAAGATTGGATATTCTATTGAGCTCTTCATCAGCCAAAACATCAGCTAAATTACCATCGAAGCCAATATCTTGTGGTGGCAACTCGCCATCCATTAAAACAGCACTGCCGTCTTCTTGTATTTCAAAATCGTCTTCTTGAACATCGCCCAAAAGTTCAACTAAAGCTTCTTCTTGCTCGTCTACAATTTTGCCTTTGGTGGGCTCTACCACGTTGGGTACAGTATCTTGTCTTTCTATTGCCATATTAATGCAGGGTTTGGTCTAATTTTTCTACTAGATTTTCTAGTGGAAACATCTCGCCTACTAGTTTTAATTTTAAATCTTTTGCTTGTCTATTAGCAAGTTCTAAACTGGGTGCCATAATAATTGGGCCATCATATACAGTGCCGTCCTTTTCGTACTCTGTCATATAAAACTGAATCATCTTAGTAATATATCCTTTTTATCGGCGCTTTGTCTTCATCCATATAGTCGTCACCTAGCGACACTAAACCACCCTCACGAAAACGCATCAAAGCTTGAGTCATTGTATCACACAAATCGTCGTGCGCACTAAAAGGGAAAGAAGCACATTCTTCTATCATGTCCTCGGCAAACTCTCGTTTAGGGGCCCAGACCAAACCAGATTCAAAGATAGGCGCAACCGAGTGCATACGAGCATGTTTGTCATGGCCTCGTGACGGCGAATAATTAACCACAGGTATGCCTAGCCGTCGCAGTTCATGCGTAAGTGGTGTACCGGAAGCTTTAGCCTCAACTAAGACCATATCAGGTTCCCAATAACTATACTCTTGCTGCGCTATCTTTTTTAAGTCAGGAAAATCCCAACGTCCTTTCTGGCAATCTAGCAGGATAATAGAATCTGGGGCATCTTCTGAGGGTCGAAAAACACCCCATGTACTAATAGCCGAATAGTCGGCAGTTTGCTTTTTGCTGTAAGCAGTATCGTAGGACTGGATAATATATTGCACTGACGGCAAGCTTTCATGCTCCCAGTCTTGCCACCATTCTCGTTTGATTATGCTACCCTCTTCGGCAGTTGGAGTTTGCATCCACTGAGCATTCCATTTAATACCAGGTAGTGAGGCCTTAACTTTATGCAACTCCTCGATTGACCAATATTCGGGCCAAAGGGGTTTGTCTGTTTCTGGGAAGATAGCAGGAAACTCTATAACTTCCCATTGATCGGCTAAAGGCTCTTTTTGTGCTTCTAATAAACGGGAGGTTAAATCGACATTACTCCATCTTGTCATGACTAAAACAATCGCACCTTTGGGTTGCAAACGCTGTCGTGGTCCAGAAGTGTACCACTCCCAACAGGCTTCCATCTGCGTCAAAGACAAGGCATCTTGTTCTGAATGAGGGTCATCTATTATTAGTAAGTCCGCACCTCGACCGGTAATAGCTCCACCCACACCCGCAGCAAAATATTCACCACCCTTATTTGTTTCCCAACGACCTGCTGATTTGGAGTCTGCTGACAAAGTTACTTGTGGAAAGATATTATTGTAATCTTCACTATCCATTATATTTCTAACTTTACGACCAAACCGCACTGCTAGCTCGCCAGTATGGGTGGTCTGCATAATTTTTTTATTGGCGTTACGCCCCATAATCCAAGCAGGAAAGTAAGTAGATGCGAACTCGGACTTGGTATGTCGTGGGGGCATATTGACTATCAATCTGTTAATTTTGCCATTTGCTATATCTTCTAGCTTCTTGGCGAATATTTTATGATGCCGGCCACAAATAAACTCAGGCCACATAGCATTAATAAAATCTAAAAAAGATTCTTGGCAACTGTCTTGCTTTTCCAGATTGGCCAGACGCTCTTGTAGGAGTAAAGCTTCCTTAATTTCAGAGTCTGTAAGATGTGATAAAGACATATTTATTTTTTAAACAAAGCTCGTAACTCTTTGTTTATGGCGTTGGTTTGCTCATCTAGTTCTAGTTTTTGGGCAAAAAGCTTGGTCCGTTCTGCTTTTGATGCAGGGCCAACCGCATCTTCAAGACGACGTAGACTGCTTTCTATTTCTTGGTCTTTTTTTGCTATTGTTACCAGCTCATCTTTAAGTTTTTTGCTTCTTGCTATTTGGGCTTGGGACATCCCAGCAAATTTTATTTTCTCAGCAGCTTCACGTTCTGCTTTCTTCCTTTTGATCAGATCGCTAACTTTTTCTGCTTTTTTGACTGCTTTGAAAGGAGCACCAAAAGGTCCTAAAGCAGTAAGCGTGACATCAAGGGGGTCGGTTGGATCGAAAATTAAATCGGTAAAGTCTTTGATATTTAGCTCATCATCTGAGCTTTTTTTTTAAGGTCTGATAAATCATCAAGCATCATACCAATATCTGTACCAGGCATGAACTCAACCGATTGCTCGCTTAATTTTACGGCACCACCTTGTTCCATCCCCTCTGGTTCTATTTCAACACCAGTTTTACGTAAGCCTGTTGGGTCATCAACTATTTGGTACATCTTGCCTTCAAACATGAAGGTATTTTCGCCACGCTCTTCAGCTTCTCTAAGTGCTAGCTTAAAACTGCGGGTGTCTTGGGGGCGACCTAGCATAAAATTTATACCTTGTTGGGGATCAGGTATGTATTTGAAAAATTCTGGTAAATCGACACCTGACTCGCCGGGAAGCGGTTGATACTCAGCAAAATCATCGGCTAATTCTTTCAAAGGACCTAAAATTCTGGCACCCTTACTAGCAACCTTGCCAGCAACCTGAGGTGCTTGCTCCAAAGCAAAACCTAAGGGATCAAGACGCATACCTGATTCAGGCTCTAAAAGCCCTAAAGCTGCCCCTCCGACTATAGTTCCTGCTAATCCAGCTGGGGTCATTTTGAACGGATTGGTTGCTAAACCCCTAGCAACAGTTCGTAAATTTTCTCGTGAAAGGACTTTTTTTGCAGCGTCAGGATCTCGAAGCAAGCTTTTGTCAAGACCCGTTTTACGTTTGAACTCTTCGTCAGACAGGGTTCTAAAATCTTTTTTTATACCATCAACTATAGATTTTACTTGTTCATCTTTTGACATACCAGCATATTCCCCTAATTTCCTAGCTTTCTCAAATCCTAGGTCTTTCATTCTATCAAATTGTGTTATGGATTTAGCCATCTTATCAGTTATAGGTAAGTTGGGTTTAACATTTCCTATATTGAGATTACGTTGTGCTATTTGTTGTACTAGACGCTGGGCCTCCTGTACAGAATATCCTTGCTTTATTAAATTTTCATATATACGTTTAGTCATAGGATCGTCTAATAAGCTAGCAATACCACCTTCACTAAAACCTCTCATACCTGGTAACATACGTGGACGCTGTATACCTCCAGCAATAGCTTCGGGGGAGAGCTCAGGCGGCGGTAACTGTTCGCCAACTTCGACATCTGGAAGCAGCATAACTGGCATCTGTTCTCTCATGGGTCTGTTTTCTAAAAATCTTCGACGATCTTCTGGTCTAAGTAAACTTAAATCAGGCAAGGGTCTGACAGGTTTCAATTCCTTAACAGGAGATTCGATTGGCATAATTTCTGGTTCTGGCAGGACCATACGTTCGCCTGAAGGTAATTGTTTGCCACCCGTAGGATCGGGTGGTTGTATGTCAGGTATTTCGATTGGCCTATCCTTAAAACCTGGAAAAGCACGTCCAGGGTCAGGCCGCATCATTTCTGGATCAGGTGGTTGAAAACCAGGCACAGTTCCTTGGCCTAATTCAACTCTAGGCAATAAGCTGACCGGCATTTCATCTATAGGTCTGATTGGTCTTATTCTATTACGAAAACGATCAAAGAATCTACGGTTGCGCATGCCGTCCATAATACCGGAGCCACGACGAGGCATCATATCTCTGGGCATACCACCCATCACATCAAGACCCTCAACAACCCGATCACTTAAAGAACCTCGTTTTTGTTTTAATCTGTTTAACAGTTTGCCAAAAATCATATCTTGATACCGATTGTATTACCCTCTTCGGCAAAAAGCTGTTCAGCAAAATCAAGCTCCTCCAAAGATATGCCCATCTCTGCCAGTAGCGATTCTATTTCTTCTTCGCTGGCACCTGCTGCTTGCATCTCTTGAATAATAGCTTGGATTTCTCTTAAGGATTCACGAGCCTCTTGCTTTTCGGAAGAACTTAAACTATCGATTTCTTTCTGGATAACATCAGGTGAGGTCATACCAGAAACTTCCATAGTATTGATATTCGGTTCCATCATCTGTATGAGCCTAACCCAAGATTCGGATTTTGTCCAGATGTTGCCATATTAGCAAAGGGACTTTGATAACTGGCAAAAGCGTCGGTTTGACCGCCGACATCTTCATCCCGAACTTGATCGGCGTAAAATTCTTCCATATCTTCATCCAAAGACGGCTCCATAAAGATGTCTTCAGAGTCTACAGGCTCGTCTGCGGGAGAAGAGCCACTTTTTAAGGCTTCTATTTGAGCCTGTAGATCCGAAATTTGTTGCTGATACCCGGTTTCCAAGCCTAAAAGTCGATCTATCTCTGTTTGCTGTTCGCCAATAGTACCTTGAAGTTGACCTCTCAGGTTTTCTAATGCTTGTTTTTGACTTTCGGCTGCTTGGGCACGAATACTGTCTTGTTCGGACAGGGCTACGTCACGTTCACCTGTTAAAGCAGCGATCTGAGCGTCCAAATCTGAAATACGACCCTCAAACTGACTGCGTTCTTGTCCAAAACCGCTACGGGTATCTGCCAACTCCTGTTCCAAAGCAGCGTAATCGGCTTGTAAGGCCTGTTCTTGTTGTGTTAACTCTGCCAACCGAGCCTCAGCAGCGTTAGCTCGCTCAAGGTCTTGATTGTTTTGTGCCGAAACCAGCTCGGCCCCAGCTACTTGTTTGGCCTCATTAATACTTTCCAGTTGGGCTAACCGTTCTGCTAAAGCTTGTTGGTATTGAGCCGCCATTACTTGCGACTCTTGTCGAGAACGGTCCAGTCGACCGCTAATAAATTGCTCTTCTTGTTCAGGT
>VTLG01002417.1_pt1 | contig 32262 bp, 39 predicted proteins | sample 4694571 | NCBI WGS metagenome assembly VTLG01 (sample SAMN12604809, study PRJNA352737) | marine metagenome | biome: ENVO:00000447; feature: ENVO:00000209|ENVO:00000569|ENVO:01000036; material: ENVO:00002151; isolation source: viral sequences binned using virsorter ...
GCAATATTTGCAGATAAATCTGGATTTGATGAAATAACGTCTAGAGCCATTGTGTATTATCCTCATATAGTTTATCTAAATTATCTAACCACTCTAGAGTAAATTTATCTGGAGCTTTCTTTTTAGGTTTAGGTTTAATGGATTTAGCTCTTCTCATAAGTAAACCATACCTTGTTGCATCGTATAGATGATCTTCTGCAGCTGTGTTTATATCTTCAATCTTTTTAGGATCAGCTGGAAGAGATGGAACAGTCCTGAGCCAATGCTTGCAAGTGGAAAAAACTTTGAGCGATCCATTACCCAATCTATCAATGATTTCGCCAAGCCCTTGAACCCTCGATCCAGGACCTTTCGCGCTCGATTCCCAATGTACGCCATAGTCCGAGAAAACATCTGCGACAGATTTGTGACGTCCATCTCTAATGAAAATAGCAGAGTCCGCCACGTTGTTCTTAAATTTAATACCCAACTGTCGTTCTTTAGATTCGGCATCAAGTATCTCAGAAGCGATTTCTTCGATGGGGGACTCGGAACCAACATTCGGTTTAGAGCACCAATATCGCTCTCTATATATGTAGACGTTCCCGTCATAATCTTGTGTAAACCAGACACATCCTGCCGGTGACTTAAATCCATGGTCATATGACTTCCACCTTTTCCATTCCCTTGGTATCTCAAACGGTTCTACAACATGCTCGATTGGATCCCAAATACTTTCAAAAAACGCTCCTGGAGCTACGTTCCAGTCGCCATCAAGCCAAGCCTTAACTAACCACTCTGGACCTGAAGCCTTAATCCTATCTATATAACCAGGATCGTTATCCATTAATGGCTTGTTGTCCTGGATCTTAGACGGTATAAAGATCTTATCCTTAGAATCAGAGTCAATATACCGTTCTTTTACCCAACCATGCCCAGGTCCACCAGGGTTAGCAGTGGCCCTGAAGAGGGTTGGCACACCAGCGGCTGAACGCATAGTAGCTTGCAGCAGATCTATAGGTTCAGGCGACGGCCAGTTACCAAGCTCGTCAAAGCCGAGGAAGGTAACCGAGAATCCCTGCAGCTTCATAGCATCCCCGTCTTCATCGAGGTGCTTTAACTGCAGCACAGACCCGTTAGGACTTACCCATTTTCGTTCTCCTACTTTCCATTCCCACCCCTCTTGGACAAATATAAATCTGCCAAGTTTTATAAGTTCACCAGTCTCTGGATACGTTCTCCTAAACAGTAATCCTTGGGCTTCTTCACCATACTTCTCTGCGTGCCTCCTAAAAGCTAGCAGCATACCCACAGACTTTGAACCACCTCGAGCCCCGCCGAATAATATATGCGGATGCTCACTATTTACGAACTTCTTTTGTGGACCTTCTAAAGCTTTCCACTTAGTTTTATTAGCTTCTATCCTTCTCTGCAACTCCGTTGTAAGGATAGCTCTGATTTCCTCTTTTGGAAACCCATGTACTAGGGTATATGATAATGACATCTAGTACCCTGGTATACTTCCATATATTGTCGTTGGGTTCTCTTCATCTTCATAGTTAACTAAATCAATAGAATGCTTAGAAAAGTCAAACCTATAAATGTAATAACTTGCTATAGCACTAACAGATGACATATCAAAAGGTAATGCCACTCTTACACCATAAATTTCTGATTCATCATTATATTCTATACTCTGTACAACACCTCTTTGATACCTTTCAACCTCTATAGTACTTGCTGTGCCATCATGAATTACAGCATCTGTATTCAGTTGGCCTCTAACGCATCCAGTTAAGTCGGTAGAAGTTACACCAGTATATTTTATTATCTCATTTTCTATTAACGCATAACCTACAGATCCACCACCTATTGTAAAATTAGTAGCATCTAATAGCGTTATAGTAGCATCACTAGCGTTTAAGTTCTCATCAAGTCTACCTGCATAAACCTCTCTTAAGATGTAATCCCCTTGCCCCCAAAAGTAATTACCTTTTGTAATTTCGTGAACACCCGTAATAGTACTTCTTTCATGTGTGGTTGATTGGGCGGTTGGCGCAGATCCACTTCCACTCTCCAAATGACCAACAACCTCACCAATACTCTTGTTGTAATCGGTGACATAAATAGACCTAATATTACGGATTACAGCCATTATGCGTAAGCTTTTCTTCTCTGAGCAGATGTTTTTCTGGGTTTATTACCAGATAATTCATTGCCTTTACCTTTGCCATATCCAAATTCAACTCTCCCGCCAGTTTTTCCAGCTTCGACTCTCGCTGCATTTACACCCGCATCTGTATAAGCAAAGTGTTTATCTCCTACTTTTGGCATGTTAACCTCCTAATGTACTTTTTCGACTTCTACCTCGAAGTCTTTAATCATCTGAACGAGCTCTTCATCGGATATAGCCCGCACAGCCTCGTTGACATTAACGTTCTGGTCTATAGCCCTCATAGATGGAACGCAGCGTTCTACTAAAATTCTAGCAGCTTGTACATCACCACCCTTAGCAGCGCCAGCCAAAACATCGATAACATCTGGAAGATGCTCTGATATTTGACTACGTAGTTGTGCCATACTTTTTTGTGATTTACGTGGTCTACCTTTAGGGTTACCACTCTTTCCTTTTTCCCAAGTCATTTTTTATACCCACTGATGAGCATTAGAATGACCCGGACCAGAGGTAGGAGCACTCATCCAATCGCCAAAACCCATACCAGGATTTTCTCTTAAATATCTATTAAAATCAGCTATTGCTGCTGGGTTACCAGCTATAAGACTAGGAACACTATGTTGAGTAACTTGCTTATGATCTAACTGAGATGTTGGATGTGAAGCTCCTGTTTGGAACTGTTGGGGATTAAATTGCAGCGCAGGGCTTTTTTGACTATACATCATATCCTCATCAAACATGCCTGGATTTGCAAAAGTTGGATTAGCTTGTAAATCAGGAGTTCTTGAACCACCTTCTCCACGTGTAGACAGACGCTTAATACCAGGAGCCATAGCAGCGGTTATAGAAGTGTCGAGGGCTCTATCAAGAGCCGGGGCTGTTGGAGCAGGTATCACTGGCATGGCCATATTAGGTGTTGCGCCTATAGCTGCTAATTTCATAGCTCTATCCCCACCCACTGAATAAACACCTCTTCCGGAACCTCTCATAGGCCCTGTTGGGGTTAACCACGATTTGAAAGCCATTATAGTTGTCCGGCGGATGTATAAGAACGACTAGATGGTGATCTAAATCTGGGATACCAATCTTGTATGCCAGGTTCTCCATGGAATTGCTGTGGATTAGAGAATGTACCTCTAAATCTATTTCTAAGTGTGGTAGGTGGAGCAAAAATTTCTGTTAATTCTTTTAATATTTCTTGATTTATTTGCAGGTCGCCGGCTCTCCTGAATCCAGCTTTGAAATTACTTGCTATGCTTTCCCCAGCTGGGAACTTTTCGGTTGGCATCGCGGGCCTTTGGGTCTGTGGAACCTCTTCAACATCACCTATTTCTGTTATAAACTCAGCATCTCCTTGCCACGGTAGGTTCCATCTAGGTTCTACAACCTCTCTAGTTTGCATTCTTTCTGGTAAAACCTCTGCAGCTGGATTATTCAACAACATATCCATATGTGCTGTCTGAGGATTAGGGTTCATCCAGTCTCGTAATCCCGCCATAATACTCTCCTAGGCTAACGCCACGTAGCAATCAACGTCTATAGCGTTACTTCCGCCATGGCCGCTAATCTTGGTTATATTCTGGAATACCGGTGCAGCTATGGTAGTATCGTCGTCCGCATCAATCGCAGAGTTCGTCGCTGACAGCCACCAGCTAGAGCCCGCGGTGACGGTCACCCAGCAGTTAGACGAGGCGCTCTCTATATTTATACTAACTGGGTTGGTGTCGTCTTTGTTTGTTATCCTGATGTACTTGACGTTCGCCGAGACGAATTTTCCCTGGGCGACCGTGGTGCCAAACTCAAAGAGAGTCCTAACGTTAGAAGCGTCTATAGTTACTATACGCTGACTAATCTCGTTTATAGAAGCTATAGTTAAAGTATTGGTAGCCCCCATCTCTGAACCATTAAGTGTAATGCTCTCCTTAACGGTTACTGTAAGACTAGCAGGAGTAATTGTAGAAGCCATATAATTTTCCTCTGTTTTTCGTTTACGCTCCCCAGCGCTAATATTATATACTGTTAAAAAGTCGGGCGTTTTAAAAGTTTCGTTACAGCAAGTAACCAGCAAGCTAGCTACTATTCTTTTTAATTATTACTATTCTTTACGTCAGCAACGCAGCTGACTAGCTGAAGAGCAACGTAGCTGACGCATAGCTGATCACCTTCGAAAAAATTCGAAAAAAATTTTAGAAAATCGTAAGATGTTTGTAACCGCACTGGAAGCAACTTTCCCCCCATATTAGAATATTCTAATATACTAAACTGATTTATAAGCAGAAGTTATCACACATATAAGAAATTTTAATTGTCTTTTTTCTTTCATTCGAATTAGAATCTAATCTTCAATCAATCAATCAATATGGAGATTAAGATGAAGACAAATGTAAAAGTCTACAGTCAGCGGGGTGGTCGGGTACTATGGCTCACACATAAAGACGGTATTGAGTCTGTTGGGTTCGAGCCTGGGTCGCGGTTCAATGTGGACTACGGCGACAAGCTGGTGATCACAGCGGATGTGGGCGGAGATCGGAAAGTCTCTAACAAGTCGGGTAAGCCGGTCATCGCTATTGTTGGTAAGAAGATCACTGGTCACTTCACTTGGGAGGAAGACGGCAAGATTGAGGTTGTGCCGGCAACTTTTGAGGATGGTGTCATCACTATAGGTTAACGGAAGAGGGGGCTTCGGCCCCCTTTTTTTGGCCCCAAATTCCGGTAATCAATCCCACCGGTAGTCGATCCCACCGGATATTAGCATATCATAATATACTTATATTAGTTTGGTCGGTTTAAACTGGTTCGAGCTACCGAACCGAACCGAAATCATGAACCAGAGAACCCGAACTCGGTTGGTTGCAGCCCAGAACTTGGAAACCTGTGCGTGTGCGTGTAACCCGACTGAATAAATCAGCGGTAACCAGCATGGTACGTCATAGCGCCGTAACACTATACGTCATACTACCAGTTGTTGTTATTACCTGTTATCAGCTATAAATTTTATTAATACCCTGCTATAAAATATTTTTATTGTCTTCATATAACTGGGCGAGATAGAATATAACTTCTTTCAACAATTAATCTTTGGAGATTAAAATGGCACAAGTCAACGAGACATTTGCTAAGCTTTATACTCAACGAGGTCATCGACTCTTTTGGTTGACCAAAAAAGATCTTCGTGAAAATACTCAGCCTGGTGATCGTTACAATGTCGACATCAAAGAGGGTAAAATCGAGGTAACATTTGCTGAAGATGGTTCACGCAAAGTGTACGGCAAAAAGACTAAAGACGGTATGGATCCCGTCATTGCTCTTCAAGGCAAGAAAATCACTGATGCTTTTGGTGCAGCCGAAGACGGAACGATCAGTACTATTCCGATGAAACTGAATGGTAAAGGGTTCGTGCTCGGTAACTAGTTTTTCATCCTCCTCCTAGACATCGCAAGATGTCGCTTAACTCGGGGCTCTTCTTCAGAGCCCCATTTTTTTTACTTGAATCGAGAAAGGAGTAATCAATGACAACATTACATAGTAATGGGATTGTAATCGAACCCAATGGCACGATCAGATTGATCGACAATTTAGATTTAGAGACAATGCAAGAGGCTGTCGGTGGTTACATCGAGAGGGTTAACCAGAAGGAATTACCTGGTTGTGACATCTGGGTGAACGAAGAGGGTATCAGGCTTGGTCTGGAGCAGAACATACCAGCATCGGCCCTGATCGACTCAATGCAAACACTATTAGGTAATGCACTGATCACATCGGTTGCCGACATGGAGGCTAAAGACCTTCAAGAGTCTGTAACACACGAAAGACTTGACAATTTCGATCCAGCTGGTCATTAACGACTAAAAAAGATTAACACTTGTTTTTTTGGCCGTGATATAATTAAATCTCACTCAATACGGAGAGTAACATGAATGTATATGCTTATAGAACACCTGATATGCCTGGGTTAGTAGCTAGGAACATTAATACTCGGTTAAATAATATTCTTAGGGAAGTCAAAGACATAAAGGAAAGTGAATGTATGGATCTACATATGTTAACTAAAGAGTGTTGGGCTGCTGGTTGGCAGCATGGTCATCATGGTATGATGGAAGACGATCAAGCAGAGATTAATTATGGGGGCACGAAATGAGTAAATATACGACAGATAAATTAGTCATCAAGAATGTGCCAGTGTATATGGCAAAGTATTTCCCGCAAGGGAAGTTCAGGCTTAGAGGTCGTGGCAGTCGCAAAGATGCTGCGTTGTATGTAGCTCTAAGGAAGCCGTTATGGGATAAGTATTTGTACTATGCTTCAGATCCTGAATATGCTTCAAAACAGACTCCAGAGTGGAGATATAATGTATTGAAGCGTAAGTTTAATCAAGATCTGCCGCTCGAGTTCTCTGATCGCATGACGGTGTATTTAAGATAGTTACTTCTATGTTGAGCCGTGGCCCCGGGCATTAAACGGGGCTTTTTATATGAATGTTTATAAATTCTTAGTTCGGTACCAAGAAACTCCAGATCCACCTTGTAACACCTGCATATTCTATGAATTCTGCGAAGAAACTAGTCGATGTTGCGAAGCTTTTATAGAATATGTTGATGAAGGCTCATGGACAACTAAAGCACGTGAACCAAACTACTATACCAATGCAACACAAGACGGTATCACAGAGACAGAACTCTGTCACAGGTTACAAGCAACCAAGGAAGAGATTCGATCTATCTTATCTTGGTGCACTTTATGGGAGCTCGCATTTGAAGAAGAAAGGTTCTACACCTACAAAGAAATTGAAAGAGCTGTTATACACCACCACCCCGGAATGGAAAAAGCAAGAGGAAGAAAAAAAGCTGCACTTTGCAAGATTCTGTTGGAGACACCGGGGTCAATTAACACCGAAAGGCTCAATACCTTGGGAAAAGAGATTCGAAGAAATATATAATGAATCCTTAGACCAGTTTGCTAGGAGGAAACAGGATGAGCAAAACTTACAGAAGGAACCCAGTAGCTAAATATGCTAGAAAATATAATAAATCCTCTGGTTATAGAGACCGGAAGAGATATTATCGTCCAAGACACAAATTGGATGACACGCAAGAAGACTATCGAAACGGAGATAGACATGAACCAGACTCAAGTATCCAGCAGTTTTGGGCTAACTATGAAGATGGATGGCCTTACCCAGATTAAAAAGGAATTACCTGAAGCAGATAGTATTGTTATATGGAATCCTATGATAGACGGGTACACAAAGATAGAGTTAGATGATGCATTAAGACTAGCTCAGAAGATGGATGCAGCTAATGTAAGCTTTAGAAGACAGAGATTAATGGGTGACAACCACATTATTCTATTCATAGAACCTGGCAACACATGGAGTTCATAATGGAACACTATACAAATATGGGATCTATGTATTACCAGACGGCACAGCAGATAAAGTCTGATGGTGTTGTAATTGATGCTGGTACCGGTGGTAAAGCGATTGAAATAATAAATCAACAGGTTGGTTTAAGTACTCCATACCATTTAGGTATATCCGATCCCACGCGAAAGTGGAGTAAGGAATATGCTATAGCAGAGTTTCTATGGTATTTAGGTATGGATAAGAGAGTAGGTTGTATGGGTCAGTTTGCAGATATATGGAGCAAGATCAAAGATCACAAGGAATGTGTTGAGAGTAATTATGGTCATTATATATTTAATGATAATTGGTATTGGATTGTTAATGAGTTAGAGTCAGATCCAGAGAGTAGACGAGCTGTGATATCTATCTATTATAACTCACACAAGAAAGCTAATATTCGCGACCATCCATGCTCTATGTATCTACAGTTCTTAGTCAGAGACTATAAGCTGCATCTAATATGGAACATGAGGTCATGTGACTTTATATTCGGTCTGTGTAATGATATGTTCTGTGCAGCTATGATACTGCAATTAATGACTAACGAGTTAAGAGACAGTCTTAACGTGGGTTGTGGTACGGTTAACTTCAATATAGGTTCACTACATTGCTATGAACGACATTGGAAGATGATGTTTGAAGCAACTGAGTACTGGGGTGATCCTAATAGAATAGCTGGTCACAAGTATATCTTGCCAAAAGATATGTTAATGAACAAGCTAATTAAAGATGGTCATGTAATAGATTCACTTATGAACAAAGATCAGGCAGATAAGGCAGTAACTAGATTCAATAAAGAGATATTAATGGGAGACTTCGTTTGAAATCAGCAAAGATAAAAGAAAAGGAAGTAATAACAGTTCTGGAAGATGCATATGATATCGTTGTAGAAAGAAAAGATGATGAACACAATGATTATGGTGAGTTTTCAGAGAGTATGGCAAGAGCTAAGCTTATCTTTCTAGGTATGACAGGTATTGATCTACCCATCCAGCATATGTATGCAGCATTAGTAGCATTAAAGTTATCCCGCGAGGGATTCAATCACAAACGAGATAATCTAGTAGATGTATGTGGTTACATACAGGGATTAGATGATTTCTACAATGGAGTAAGAAGAAATGTCCCTAGTGACGATACGGACGAGCAGTCCACAAGTTGATACATTCTTATCTGGTGTTCTGTTTATGGCAGAGCAGGTATTAGCAGGTAAGTTAGAAACGAAAGATGAATGGTTTACAGTAACTATAGATCAGGGAGAAGAAGATGTTATCACCGACGTTGAGGTTCGCGAAGACGAAGAGAGTGATAAGTCCTGAAAGGGCTCACTCATTAGATGCGGGTATAGACTTTTATGTACCAACAGATTTCCAACAGAAAGGTTTAGAACCTGGTGAAGCTGTAAAGATACAGAGTGGTGTAAAGGTTAATGTTCCACAGGGTTATGCATTAATAGCATTCAATAAGTCAGGTATATCTACTAAGCTAGGCCTTATTGTTGGAGCATGTGTAATAGACTCAGGTTATCAAGGTGAGATTAGTATTCATTTAATAAATGCAGGTAATAAAACTATATGGATAATACCAGATATGAAGATAGTACAGTACCTGCTATTACCTATAGCTGAGTCAATACCAGAAGAAGTAAGGGAAAATGAGTTATTCCCACATAAATCTACACGCGGAGCAGGTGGCTTTGGCAGCACCAATGTAGTTGGATTAAACCCAATCGATCAAGGAATGTATGATGACGACCCAAGTCCCTATGAAGGAACCTATTCAGAAGCCTGAGTCTTTTGTTTGGGGACCATACTTTGATAAGTTCTATGAACACTATCAGCATTGCAGAATGGCATTAGAAGTGATGGGTGGCAAGACACCTAGTTGGATTATAAATTATATATCAGCCTTTGAGCTGACAACGAAGTACTATACGGAGATCCCAGAGTGGCAGAAGAAACAAGACAAATCGCTGACATATCTATTAAACACAGATACGGCATATTCCCCGCAACAATTATCGGAGATAGCCGTCTCAAAGCGGGCCAACTTAGATGCTTGATGTCTATATTGGCTTGGCGTAGTAATAGAACTACTAATACAAGACCTATACACTTAGAAGCTCTGCAACTGATGATGCCCATGTATACTAAGGGCAGCATACAGAACTATATGCAGGACCTTAAAGCCTTCGGTTATATTGAGATAACACCACGACCTGGTACTACCTCGATGTACACCATCTGCGATAAAGCTGATGCACATATACAGTATGAAGAAAATCGTGGAGAGCAGGTAGAGAGCAGCGCTGCTGACCAGCTGACTAGCAGTGTAGCTAGTGTAAAGAATAATAATAATAAAAAGAATAGTAGGTTTATGGCTGTGTGGTCAGCCTATCCTGAACATAGACGTAATACAGTCGCCCGCGACTCGAAGACGTGGAGAGAGTTTGGTGATGAAGCATTAGTAGATATCATAGTTGAAGACTTAGAAGCTAGAAAAGAGACTGAAGCCTGGAGAGACGAGGACGGGAAGTGGGTACCAGGACTCAGGAAATATCTTGAGAATAGAACGTGGGAGAAATCCCCAATCAAGAAGAGCGATGGCTTCTGGAAGAATCTATGAATAAAAAAAGATATAATGAGATGGCCAAGGCTCTAGAGTTAGATAACTTCAAGGTAGAAGAATATCTAAAAGGTGATGAGAAGTCTTATGTGCAGTCGCCACTAGAGTTTGCTGATGTAGCATTAGATCATTTACAAAACAGAAATGAGAAACCTGGTGGTAGACTACCATGGGATATAGATTTCAGGATCTTACCTCATACATTTACTATCTGGGCTGGGATGAACGGACACGGTAAAAGCCTTATAGTTCAACAGGTTATGTTACATCTCATGACTGGTGACTACTCATCGAGAGAAGAGAAGATACTGATCTGGTCACCTGAGATGGCACCAGTATACCAGATGGAACGCATGGCTAGGCAGATAACTGGTGATGCATTCCCTGATCCAACAGATGCAGAAGAAGCTTGGTGTTGGTTGAACAATAGAATGTGGATGTATACAAGAGAGGTAGACTGCGGACCTGATCAGTTAATAGCTGCAGCAAGGTATGCACAAGAAGAACTAGGTGTAACGCAGTTTGTAATAGATTCTTTAATGAAGGTTAACTTAGGTTCTAACGAAAGAAACCTATACTTAGCTCAAAAGAACTTTGCTAATGTGTTGGCTAATGTATGTAGAGATACAGGTATATGTATTCACCTGGTTGCTCACGTTAGAAAACCAGAGAACGAAGCTAAACGAGTAAGCAAGTATGATATAAAGGGGGCATCAGAGTTAACAGACTTAGTTGATGCAGGCTTTATGGTACACAGAAATAAGAAAGAAGAAAGAGAAAGAGAAGACGGTAATCAACCTAATGAACCACTAGCAGCACTAGAATGTTTTAAGAACAGACATGGTGGTCATGAACCGTCTTGTGGGTTAGAGTATGAAGACCAAGGTATGACATTCTTTGATCATGGAGCTACAAGTGGGAAATTCTATGAAAAGTACATCGGACAGAAAAAGACTCCATTCTGATATAAAGTATGAAATGGTCGAATGTAAAGTAAAGGGATGCTTAATTAAACACGATAAATTTTATAGCAAATGCTGGGAACACTTACATGAGAACACAGAACTGGAAAAACGTAGAAAGGCAGGCAGCAAAGCTTTTCGGAGGTACAAGGACAGGGTGCAACGGGGAGAGTCGACGAGATATAGAGCACCACGACCTCTCTATTGAGGTTAAACATAGGAAGACATTTCCTGACTGGCTGCATAGCGCGATGGAGCAAGCTGTAAGGGAAGCTGAACATCGTATACCTATGGTATATCTGCACGAAAGACACATGAAGTTTGAAGATGGTTATGTAGTCATTAGAGCTAAGGATTTCCAAGAGATATACAGTAAAGCCGGGAAACTTAGGGAAGAAAATGAAGTATAAATAAAAAATTAGGCGTGATATAATGTCTTTTTTTATAACTGGATAAATTATGAGTAAATATACTAATAAACATTTCTATCCTGAATGGATATGTAACCTGTTGACTTATAACCCTTATTCAAGGGGCAATAAGCCATCAGACATCAGTGTAACTCAGCTAATAGATTCCCCGCAGGTATTACAGCTTCGCAAAGCTCACGGCAGTGAGATGGAAGAGGATGTATCTGATAGGATCTGGGCTATATACGGTAGTGCTGTTCACTCAATAGCTGAGAATGCTAACACAGCATCATCAGATATACTGACTGAAAAGAGATACAACTATAAGTATGGTGACCACATAGTTACTGGTCAATACGATATTTATGATATGCAGACAAAAATCATCTATGACTTTAAGACTGTGTCATCATGGTCTTTAATACATGGGCCCAAACAAGCCTGGGTTAGACAGCTTAATGTGTTAGCTGATCTAATGAGAAAGAACGGTTGGGAAGTTAAAGGTTTAGGTATAGCTGCACTAGGTAGAAACTGGGATGAAAAGACAGCGATGACTAACAAGTCATACCCAGATAAAGCACTCATGATGTATGACATAGACATGTGGAGTGAAGAAGATACAGAAAAATACATCAACCAAAGATTACAAGCTCATTTCTTTAATGATCCAATATGTACATTAGAAGAGAAGTGGGCAACAGAAGAAAAGTGGGCTGTAATGAAAGAGGGCAGAACAAGAGCTGTCAAACTCTTTACATCTCACGATGATGCTAACGACTTCTTGATAACACAAAGAGATCAAGAAAAGCTAAAGATAGAACACAGACCTGGCTATAGTATGAGGTGCGCCAAGTACTGTAATGTTCAACCGTTTTGTCAACAATATGCTAAGGAGAACGAAGCATGAGTAAGGGAGTAAATGTGTTTTATGAAACACCTAAGTTTATCTGTATGTTTCCACACCTGGAGGAAACTGAAAAGTTCCAGGATCAAGACACTGGTCAGTATAGTATTACCATGTGTTTCCCTAAAGAAGAAGTAGAGATTAAAGATATATCCGCCAAGGTAGAAGAAGCTGCTTACAACGATGAAAAGGTAGGTAACAGCAAGAATTGGCATAACCCTGTTAAAGATGGTGATGAGATGGGAAAGGATTGGTCTGTTGGTGTATGGGTTGTAAAGGCTAAAACTAAATTTCCTGTTAAAGCTGTAGATTCAAAGGGTGCTGCTATGCACGTAGGTGAGATAGGAAGTGACGCCAAGTGTAGAGCGCACGTAGTCTTTCGTCCTTATATAGCGGGTGGTAATAAGGGAGTTACTTGCTCGTTAAAAGATATACAATATATCGAGGGCGGCGGTGGAGGTGGAGGTTTCTCCGTGCCTTCATTTACTCCGTTAGAAGACGTGCCGTTCTAAATTTGGGCCCACAGGGGCATCCTGGTACGACAGGCTCTGCCCCTTTTTTTATCATGGAGAGAATATGGCTAATAAGTATGGAAGATCGGTTGATAAGACTTTCTTATCGGTCGACAAGGCAGAAGAACGAGGGCTTATACATCGAGACTATATAGCTCATTGCTTAAGATGGACCCACGTAGCTGACTACGTAAGAAAAAAGAAAAGATGGTTGGAAGCAGATATTGTAGATATAGGACCAGGCAAAGAATTACCATTAGCTAAAACCCTATATGTAAACAGAACTCCACCTAAGACTTATACAGCAATAGACGTCTCTAAATTAGAGATGCCTGAGATGTATAACAAAACAAAGTGGAAACCAACAGCCTTGATGGGAGAGACAGATGTAGCAGACCTCTCTAATGATAGGCTACCGTTTATACCTAATATAGTTACTTGCTTTGAGGTTATTGAGCATGTTGAACCAGCTCATGCAAGAAAGATATTAACAAGAATAAACCAGTGGTTAGATCCTAATAGGGATTCTGTAGCTTTTGTTAGTACTCCTAACTGGGATCCTGATGTAGGAGCTGCAGCTAACCACGTTAATGAGATGGATTTTAAAGCTTTAGGCGCTTTGCTTGAAGATCTAGGATTCGGAATAGAAGCTGTATACGGTACGTTTGCATCCCAAAAAGATATATTACCGAGAATGAAAGATGAAGAGGTGGACGTGTTCAAGCGTCTAGGAGAATATTATGACAGTAATTATTTAGCTACTATATTCGCTCCACTTTACCCTGGTAAAAGCAGAAACTGTATATGGATATTAAGAAAAACCAGAGATTACCACATGAGAAGGTTCCCTAATTTGAGAAACTTACCTGACACGTGGACCTCATCAGATAAATGGAGAGAGCTAGATGGATAGTTACCAATCATATATACACAAGAGCAGGTATGCCCGTTATATACCTGAGTTTAAACGTCGCGAAGAGTGGGACGAGACTGTAGAGAGATATGCTAGCTTTATGTGGCAGGATACAAAGTTAGTTAATGTAGCTATAGCTATACTAGATATGGAAGTAATGCCCTCTATGCGCGCTGTAATGACAGCAGGGCCTGCTTTAAGTAAAGATCATGCTGCTGGTTACAACTGTTCTTATCTTCCTATAAATAGGATGCGAGCATTTGATGAAACTCTTTATGTATTAATGTGCGGTGTAGGTGTAGGCTTTAGTGTTGAGCGACAGTACATAGCAGACTTGCCGGAAGTATCAGAGAATTTCTTTGATACCGAAACGGTAATAACCGTAAGAGATAGCAAGATAGGTTGGGCTTCAGCATACAAAGAGCTTTTGTCTATGTTGTGGTCTGGTATGATACCCAAGTGGGATATGTCTAAGATAAGACCTTCTGGAGCTAGGTTACTTACATTTGGTGGTAGAGCCTCTGGTCCTGCTCCACTTGAGAGATTGTTTCGGGTGACAGTAGAAATTTTACGGGGTGCCGCCGGAAGAAAATTAACTTCTATAGAATGCCATGACCTAATGAACTATATAGGTGAGGCAGTCGTAGTAGGTGGTGTAAGACGTACAGCAGAGATATCACTAAGCAATCATTCAGACGAGAGAATGCGTAATGCAAAAATGGGAAACTGGTTCGGAGAGAACCCACAAAGAGCATTGTCAAACAATTCCATATGTTACACAGAGCGACCTGACGTGGGTGCTTTCATGCGCGAGTGGTTGGCTATTTACCAATCCGGAAGTGGAGAGAGAGGGATATTCAATCGTCAAGCGTGTAAGGCTATGGCACCCGAAAGGAGAGATAGTGATTGGGATTTCGGAACGAACCCATGCTCAGAGATAGTACTTCGTCCAAACCAGTTCTGTAATTTATCAGAGGTTATAGCTAGGTCTAGTGATAGTATAGAGTCGTTAGCTGAAAAGGTAGAGATGGCTACAATACTAGGTACTCTACAATCCACGCTAACTAACTTCCGTTATTTATCTGCAAGATGGAGAAAGAATACAGAAGAGGAAAGACTTCTTGGTGTAAGCATTACAGGTATATACGATTGCCCTGCATTATATAATGCTAGTGCTAGTGACCTAAACAAGCTAAGAGATAAGGCAATTGAAACAAATAAAAAGTGGGCAAAGAAACTTCATATTAACGAGTCTGCAGCTATTACTTGTGTCAAGCCTTCTGGTACTGTTTCTCAGTTGGTCGATAGCGCTAGTGGTATCCATCCTCGTTATAATGATTATTATATTAGGCGTGTTCGCAATGACAAAAAGGACCCGTTGTCACAAACAGTAATGGACGCCGGTATTCCTTATTCTAGCGATCCATACAATGGGAATGCATGGGTGTTTGACTTTCCAATGAAAGCTCCAAATAAGGCTATAACCCGAAAGAGTCTTGGTCCTCTAGACCAGTTAGAGCTGTGGAAGCACTTTGCAGAACACTACTGTGAGCACAAACCGAGTATGACCTGTTATGTAGGAGAGAAAGATTGGCCCGAAGTAGGTGCATGGGTATGGAATAACTTTGATATAATAAACGGTATAAGCTTTTTACCGAGTGCTGATGACGGTCATATATACCAGTTAGCGCCTTATGAGGATATATCTAAGGATAAGTATAAAGAGCTTATAAAGAAAATGCCTAAGACTATAGACTGGTCTAAAACTATAGAAGAAGAGGATTTTACCACTTCTTCTCAGGAGCTAGCCTGCACTGGAGACAAGTGTGAGATATGAAACGTGAAGCTGTAATAGTAAGTTGGTGGGATACTGTAGACTCATCTGAATGGGATACCCATGAAGAGGTTCACATCAAAGAAGTTATACAGATAGGTTGGATGGTATACCAAGATGAGAGATCTATAAAGCTAGCAGATACCTTTTCAGATAATGAATACTTTGGTATTACAGCTATACCTAAGGGTTGTGTTATAGAGGTTAAGGAGTTAGGTGATCGGGGCACCTAATATTTACTAACGCAGGGAGCGACGCTTTCTCATATTAGGGCCCGATCGTTAATCCTTCTCATAATAACTTGGTGCTCCAACAAGATCTCTAAACATTTCATATTTAGTTATTGGAGCTATTCTAGCTAAGAATTTCTCAAGATTAACTTCGCCTTTATTAGCTAAATCAGTTATCAAGTTTAATATTTCTTTTGATTGTCCATAAGCTGGACCCAATATTACATCTTGAGCTCGTTCACCGCCTTTCTGCCACCAGCCATATTTATACGGTAAGAATATATCTACTAGCTGTGAACCAGGAGCTGTTAACAAACCGGTTCTGTTTAACATAGCTACAAACTTCTTCCATTCAGGGACATCTTTCATATAATCATCGTCGTCATCTTCGTATTGTAACATCTGACGTACTGACTGCGCAAACATAACCATACCATACATTGCAGCCATAGTTGCTAGATAACCAGCTACCATTTTAGCTTGTTGACGTGTCTTAGCTGTTCCTTCACCTTCAGCAAACCTTACTCTATCTCGCATAGCAACCATAAAGGTATTACCAAATGTAGTCATAAAGCTTTTGAATATTAAGATAGGTGCCATAGCTGGATGTCTAAACGCTTTTGACATGGTAGCTTCATTAGGTCGTGTAATTACTTGATCTACAAAACGTAAAGTCATACCACTCGGGTCCCATTTAAACTCAGAAGGTACATCATAAAATTCTCTATGACCAGCTTTATACCATCTAATAGCTTCGCTTATTTCTTCTGGGGTTAAGCCAAAGTCTTTTAGAATTTTTTCATTCTGTTTAGCGTTTTTACCTCCCTTAGATACAGATTTAAGAAGACTGATAGTAAATCGTCTAAGATTATTAGCTGCCATCTGTTGCTGCATCTGAGTTAAGGTAGTAAGCAATACAATTTCAAAGTAAGTATCCATATTCATTAAAGACCTTACCTTGCGAGCTCTAAATCTACCAGTAGATTCATCACCTAAACCGTATAACTTGTACAAAGCTCTTATACCAAGGCGAGCACCTGGACCTTGAGCAGCTATACCAGTTCTAATAAAACTGGGACCTATATATCTCATAGCTGCAGCCTCACCCTGACTCTTGATATCTATAATACCTAAGGCTTTAAGGAACATAGCTCGTCTTGCCGCCTTACCTTTGGGATATAACATAGCATCAAGTTGCTTGCCTCTAAATACCTTGCTCATTCCATTCATTGCTCTGAGCGCTGCATACCAAGACACAGATCTAAAGTCATTAACAAAACCTACAGGGTTTTTACTGCCAAGCATCACTGGAGTAAAGAATTCTGGCATAGAAGCTAGAGATACAAACGGCATCAACGTTACTGTTGTAAAGTTAGTAAACCATTGCAGATATCTACGTGGGTTAAACCAAGTTGATTTCATTTTATACCGATGGCGGATAATATCCATCATATCGTTTATATCCTGCATTGCCATCGATTCGTTTACAGGTCGCTTTATACCTTTTCTATTATTGTATTCTCTTATTTCCTTGCTTATCTGTTCTTTCATACTCCACAAAACTTCATCGTAATGACCAAACAATTCTGCATATAATGTTTTTTCTATAGCCTTATCAACAAACCGTGGCAAAGCTGCTTGTATATCATTAACTAGTAATCTACCAAGCTTAGCTCTAGATACTTCCTGCTCTATTTTTTGAAATAAATCTACTTGAAATCTTCTGCGTTTTTTGCTTTTTTGGTTATAAGCCGTAGTTGTAAAATCTCCAGATATAAATCCACCACTATTAAGAGCTATGTTATAAGCATCGGTAGCAGCTGTCTGTTCAAACTCGTTTTCGCTATTTTGGTTATCCTTAATACCAATGCTAGCTAACAACTGCATGAATTTCTTTCTTCCTTGGTTAGTAGCCAACTCCTCTACATTCCATACGCGTGGAAGTAAACCGCCATCAAGAGGTCTAAGCGAAAATCCTTTTGTTGTTTTAGAACCTAACTCTGTTGACCAGGTATAGATACTTTCTAATACTCGCTTCATCTCTTCAGCAGCTTCAGCGATTTTAGGATTCTTTATAGGTGTTCCTTGGATTAAGAATAAAGCTATAGCGTCGTTAACATGCTTAGGTATAACGCCTGTTCTACCTGTTAACTTATCTAAAGGCGCTTGCAGAGCAACCCTAAATTGACCTAGGGCTATACCCTTACGTTGTATATAATCTAATCCACCTTTTATTATCCGCTTAGTCTCACTAATATCTCGCTGAATCATGTCAGCAAGTTTAGCCATCGTCGGTGATGCATATCTATATCTACGAATAGCTTCTACAGGTTTAGACCACATAAATGATGTAAATGTAGTAAAAGCACTTTGATGGAAACCAGCTTCTCGTTTATAATCGTCAACAGTATCTTCTACAGTCTTATCTTCGCTTTTAGGTATAGCATTACTAACAGTGCTCATTGAGACTTTAGGACCAGCTTCTCCCTTATCATTCTCTAAACTAGCAGATATTATTTCTCCTTCCGTATTGTACCATTCTATTTGATTTTCTATTTCTTGTTGTAAACTAGGTGCACCATACATACCCATCTTTCCTAATACATCCTCAACAGGAACAGAACTTAATATTTTTATAGCTTCTTTATGTGTTACATGATCCCACGTTTCGGCCATAGGTTTGTTTTTATCAAAATTTATATGTAATCTACCGTTTGGATCTGTAATAGCAAGTTTCTTTAATTGCTCTATCTTTTTAGCTGCAGTCTCTAGAGTATATACAGGTTTTCCGTTTTCAACTATTGATACTAAAGATGCTTTTACATAACCAAACTCATCATCTTTTTTTATTTTAGTTAAAGCATCTTTTAATCTCTTAAATGTTTCCTTAGCTATTCCATCCCTATCTTGAGGAATACCATCTTTCCATTTTATATTAGTATTTATAGCTCTATTTGCTTTTTCATATAACACCATAAAAAATGGAATCATCTCAGTAGAGAATTCTTCTCTTAAAGCAAAGGCATGTTCTGCATTGAAGATTTTTTGCTTACCAAAAATTGCAGAAAAAACTGCAGCCCTTTCTTGCTCACGCGTTCTTACATTTCTTATATAACCGGTATATTTATGTTTACCAGCTGGCTGCAATATGAAAGCTCTAGCCTGTTTTTTTGTTAATATTTTTCCTTCTTTTATAGTTTTTGCTATTTCAGGAATATTAAACAATTCGTCAGATATTCTTTTCATCTGAGGACTAAGGTTTTTTACATACTCGTCAATAGCTGATTGACTCTTTTTACTAGCATTAGCTAACGCATAATGTATAGCGTAAAAAACAGCAAAAGCGTTTTCTATAGCATCAACTTGGCTATCTCTCCTAGATTGATACTTCTTTTGGTCTACCAGTTTTTTACCTTCTGGACTAGTTCTAGGTGTTTTATGAGATTTATGCTGTTTTTCACTTCTATCTAATAATGCTTTATATAAAATATTGTAATCCTTAGCATCTGTTCCTTCTATTTCTGCGTAAGTTGCATTAATAGCTGGTTCTCCCGGCTCTTTTTGTGGTGGTGACTCCATTCTAAACTTTAATGGTATACTTAAATCTGAACCATGTAAGCGACGCGATACACTACGCATAAATGACCCGCCGTCTTCTTCATTTAGAGATGCAAGCGCTTTATTATCTTTATGTTTTTCTTTAAAATCACGAAATATACTAACATAACTATCATAAGTACCATCTTCATTTGGAGTTAATATTAAAGTTAATATTTCTTCTACCCATTTTTCTGCTTGTTCAGTACTTAGACCAAATTTTGTTTTTATATTATAGGTGGATCTACTATATCCTGTTCCTCTTTTAGTAAATTGTGCTCCTTTTGCTGCTTTATAAGTTTCTGTAATATTAAAAGCATTTTTTATAGCTTGTTTTATTTCTTCGATTTTACTTGGAGGTTTAACACCTGGAATAACCTTACTTACAGTTGGCCCCTTAATCTTAGCTAATTCTGCCTTAGACTCTTTTATCTCATCTTCCATCTCAGCTATATCTTTCGTTAGCTTTTTGACTTCATCAGCTGGTGCATCTTCCTCTAACTTATCTAATCTATTCTCGAAAGTGGATTTGATATCCTCCATCTCTTGAATTAAATATTCAAGTTGAGGATCTTCCTTTTTAGCTTCTCTTCTAGCACCGCGAACAACTTCACCCTCTATAGTCTTTTGTATTCTTTCTAAAACTTTAGATTGTTCCAAGAGTGCTGCAGCCACATCGATAGTTTCACCAACAGGTGGTGCTTTTATTGGTGCTTCAATTTGTCTTTCAGGCGTGCTAATTATTTCACCTTCTAACGTAACTCTAGGTGGTGTTCCTCCATATTCAGTAAATTGAGCTTGGTAACTAGGATCACTAGGTTCATCTCTCATAGGATTAACAGGTTCAACACCACTAACTTCCCCGCCTATACCTTCTAAATAATCTAGGTCAGTAGCCTTATATGCGTCCTCTTCCTGATTAGCTTCTCTCATTGGCGGTTGAACGCTATACACGGCTTTAGGATCAAACACTTGACTAGCGTTTGGATCCATGGGGTTAGTACCAGTCTTAATTATATTAGCCGCGAAGTCGTCAACCTGACGCATTGTTGGATTTTCTATAGGAACTTGAAATGTATCTTCGTGTATTATACCAGCGTCCTCATCCAAATCCTGTACACTTAAAGTATTTTTAACTGAATCGTATTCTATATCTACGATAGCTTCACCTTCTACTAATTCACCTTCAGGGGTTTCAACTGGTATTGATACGGCAAGTCTATAAGTAGTGCTAATAGCAGGTGGTTCTACAACAGCTGCAGCAGCCTTAGCCGCAGGTTCAGCTAGTATAGTAGGATCAACAGCGGCACCAGCAGCGATGCCAACACCCTGCTTGATGAATCTACGTTTACTAAGATCTATATCCTCGTCTTTTGGTATAACACTTGTAGTAGGTGCTTCACCAGTGGTTTTACCTTTACCTGTTGCTCTGTCTTGGTGGAAAGTTTGCATAAGTGTTGTCTTATCTACAGAGCCTACTGGTAGGTTACCGGTTGGTTCTAACATAAACACAAATACATATTCTTTTAGATCATTGAATGAAAACTGCTCAGCTTTTTCTTTACCAAATACTTTAGCTAAAGCGCTTCTAAGAGCCCTTATAAATTTCTCTATAAAGTTCTGTTGCCTACGCGTTGGTAATTTACCCTCCTCTAATAATGTCTTTTCGTTCATCACTCCATAAGCAAGTAACTCCTCAAAGACATGAAAAGCAATAGACATACCATCGGGGTCATTTGTAGATTGTTGTTCTATAGATTTTTTAATAGCATCAAACGCTTGATCTGCATTTTTAGCATTTGAAAGATCTTCCCATAAATCACCATAAGGTTTGAAAGGTGACAATCCGGGCTCAGGAATATTTAACATCCTAGCTATAAGCTCTCCTGGTTTAGCTAGTCTTTTTGCGTCCGTAGAATTAAGATTAGCCCTCAACCAAGGCTTTATTAAATTTTCTAATCTAGGAAATAAAACTGTTCCGACTTCATTTATTAAACCTGAGGCTCTATTTAGTACTTCTTTTTCTGTTGCATTAGGTCCTAATTCTTCTTGAGCTTTGGATACCGCAAGACTACCTTGACCTTTATGTATCATCTCATGAAGAGCATACCTTACGTTAGCATCTGTAGTATAATCTTTTAATAAATTTAAACCAAAATGAAGTTGATTAGTCTCTATGTTATAAAATATCCCTTCAGTATTTAAACTAACTAAAACTCTTAATGGATTTCTTTTATCACCTGGAAAAGGAAAATCAAATTTGGTTATTATTTCCATTAATTTCTTAAAATTGTTATGAACATCTTTATCTTTTAAGAATTCACTACCTAATATATAAGGTATGCTGCTAGCACCTAAATCACCCTCTTCATCTTCAAGTGTTTCAAAAAATTCTACAGAATTTCCATTTTCTCCTGTATAAACAGATGTATTACTATTAGGATCCAAATAAAGAAATTCTTCAATTTTATTGTAAAAGTCTCTAAAATCTTCGGGACGTTGAAACCCCGATGCATTCATTTCTCTTTTAACTTCTGCGGTATATGTCTCTTTACTAAGATCTGTATCACCTAAAACAGCATTAGAAATTATATTAGAAAATTCACGATCAAGGCCAGCTGAAGGATCCTTTCTATCAAAGACTGGACCAGTATCAGGTTGAGTTCTATCTAATATTTGACCTATTTCAGATGCTGCTATTTGACCTACAGAACCATACCCTTTAGCCTGACCACGCTCGTCAGCCACTACCCATTGATTACCTCTACGTCTAAATGTTATATCATCATAGGTTCTTATTTCACCCTGATTAGATGGAATAACATCAACTGTGGCATCCTCTGTCGCGCGTAGTGGAGTTTTCTCATCTACTTTAGGTTCACCTACACCCCTTAATATTTTGTGTTGCTCGTTAAAAGCATCCTTAAATATCAATACACCTCTTTCACCCAGATCTGATCTAATATTTCTGATCATATCTTCAACATTGTAATCGCGTACACCCTTAGTCCTATTAGCTAGTTCCCGTCCCTTTTCTCGAATTTTTGCTTCCGTTTCTTCATCTATTTCAGGGGCTGTATCAACATCAACCTCGACATCGTTGATTTCAACTTTAGCTTGAGCTGCTCTATCTTTATCTAAGACCGTTGAATCTATAATTCGTTCTAAAACTTCTCCCTTAACACCACTTTCCTTAACTACCTGTTTAAGCGTATCTATTACTTCTCTTTCGCGATTTAATGTTTTGCTAAAATCACTTCTAGCCTTAGCATCGACAATAGTGCCTATACCGGCCTGGAGTGTACCTACAGGAGCACCAGCTACGGCTTCCATCATGACATCTCCAGGACTTTCATCTGGATCCCACATTCCAGATCCAGCTAAAGCCCACGCTTCAGTAGCACCTTCAGCTAATGGTTCAATAGCTTGCGAAGTAGCTGCTCTACCAACCATCTGACCAACGGTAGGAGCTGCAGCGCGCGTGCCGTATAAAATACCTCTACCAGCCATCAACCAACCACCTATGCCACCACTTATGGCGGCACCTATACCGTGTCTAGCTGAATATTTTCTACGACTTTCGTTAATTAAATTGATTTTATCTGGGTCATCCAACAAACTAATTAAATGATCTGGATTTCTTGGGTCAACACCATGGTGTCTTAAGGCTATTTCTAAACCATGTAGATCACCTATGCTCCAACCTGTGGGTCCAGCAGCTAAAAGACCACCACCAGGAATAAATATAGAACCAAGTATAGTCGCGCCAAGTATGGGTGACATTTCTCCAAATGATTGTGATGCTGTTTGAGCAACAAACTTTGGATTTTCTAACATAAACTTAAATTTTGGTCCCCAACCCTTAGCTTCAGCCCACTCTAAAGCTACTTTAGGATCTTGAGGTGGACCCTCTGATTCCCATTGGTTCATATCTGCAACAGCGCTTATTATATTAGATTCTACCTGTTCTCTAGTTTTGCCCTGCTCATCTCTTAAGTTAGTTGCAGCTAACCTTCTTTTTCTAAATTCTTCTAATTTATCAGAAGTTCCAAATTCAGGAAAACGTTCCCATAGAACACTTTGTTGTTGTACATCATCTAAATCATCGAAGTCACCAGGTAGGTTTAATTCGGTTTCTAAATATTGAGAATAACGTTCAGGGTCATCTATTAAATCATACATATCTTTATATTGACTATAGAGACGTGCGTCTCGCATAGCCATAGACATACCCCATTTCTCATCTAAACCGGAAAGGCCATGAGCGAAGAATCCGCCCAAGTTTGCATCATATTCTGGTTCTGGACCAGTTTCAAAATTTATAGAATCAGGAGAAATCTCCTTTCCCCAATCGATTTTTAATACGTCGGGATTAACATTATCAAGTTCTTTATCCCAATCTATCTTTAATACATCAGTAGAGTTTACAAATGCCATTTTTATTATTCTACTTTGTAAAGATTAGAACGTCTTAAAGCTTTTGTTGATTTTTGATTTTGCTGTTGAGTCTTAAGCTCATTCTTTCTAAGTTCACTTCTAGCATAATCAAGAAGAGTTTCTCTTATTTGTTTTTCGGTTGCTCCAGGTACTTGCTGAAGTATTTGCTGTTTACGATGTTCCATTAAATCTGGGTTTCTTAATATGAATATATCTTCTCTCGATAGATTTTTTTGCTGCCAATTTTCAATTATTTCATCAACACTATTAATAGGTTCATAATTATTGATATTTACCCCCATCACACTGCCATCTTTAGAGTATAAATCTCTTTGATTTAGAATTTGGTTATAAAGGTCGATAGATCTTGTGCCATCTGGCAAAGGTATACTCATATTATTAAATATTTGCTCAGCAGCTATAGCAGCAAGATTAGCCATATCTAAAGCTTCTCGTTTATTTACGTCTTCTTCTTCTGAAAATTTAGCTTTAAATTTTGGCGCAAACAATTCACCTAGAGAATTTACATTACTTCTAGTATAGTCACTATCTTCCATCAAAGATTTAGCCCAGTCTCTTCTACCTGAAACTATATCGGCAATACCTGGATCGTCTAGACCAAGGGCTTTTAGTTGAGATTTGTCATATTCACTCACGAGACCCGAACGCCTAAGATATTCTCTAGATTTATCCTGTTCAGCTGATGTTGGTCCCCTATAATCTGGTCCAGCAGCCACATCTCTAATTGAACCAAGATCTTTTTCATATGGAGCCCTTATTTCGATAGGAAATTGAGCGTCACCATAGGCTACGTTTTCATGAAAAGCTATTTCTCTTAACAGTTCCTGTTCTTTTATCGCGGCTTTTTCTTTTCTCAATTGTTCGCGAGCTTCACTATTTCTTTTGTTTATTAAACCATCTTTAGTTTGTTGCAATATATCTAATTTAATTTCTTTTTCTTGATTTGTTAAATTAGAATTTACTATTTCTCTTTGCTCTTCACCTATTACTGACATTATTTGAGCAATTTTGTATTCATTACCTAAAACTGTTTTGCTTTGCCCGGTAGCTGTATCAGCAATTATTTGATTCATATCATCAGGAGTAAAATATTCTGGAATATCACTCACATCAGTACTTCCTAAACCAACTAATTGGGTATCTGGAACAGCACCTAGCACTATGTTCTGATACGGATCATCTATAGTACCTCTAGCGTATCTATTTCTTGCGCCTATAGATCTAGCATATCTATCATTAGACATAGGTACAAATGTATTAGAGCTTCTACCACTTCGTCTTCTACCACCTCCGCCGCTGCTAGATTTAGCTGCAGCTCTCGCGGCTTCTTCATCCCTTCTTTTTTTATATATAGCAAGCTTAGAAATAGCATTAACAGCATTAGCTATGCTACCGTATTTGTTACTATAAGGTGGTGTTGTAACAATTGAACTCATAATTATCTCCTAACTAAAAGCACCATATATATTTCCAACGCCGCTTAATATATTAGATATATTATTCCATTTCCTCATTTTAGATGGGTCCGAACCTGGAATAACAGCCGGGCCAAAAGCACCGGTCTTTCTATCAAGTTTATGCGCTTGCTGACCAAGAGAGTAGCGAGCCCTGGTATCTGCCATATCAAGAAAGTTTGATGCTATATTCTGATCTCTATCTAAAGCAACGTTTCTACCTCTACCTAGTTCAACAGCACCGGCTATTGTTCTCCCATAAGCATCATCAAGACGATCCCTTTCTGCTTCAGAACTTGCTCTAGCTGCATATGCTATTGCAGGATCCATTTGACTTTCAACATCTTGAGCAGCTTGAGTTGAGGCTGCTAACCACTCTTGAGGAACACCTTTAGAAGATCCTACAAAATTAGCATAATGACTTTGAGGTCCTGCTGCAACTGATCTAAGTTGTCCTGCTACCGTCTGTTCATGCGCAGCAATTTGAGGGTCTTGCTGAGTTCTAAGTTTTAAAGCATCACCAGATGTTTTAGCACTTTCCCCTTGTATCTGCCTTAACCTCTTTATGTATTCATTTCCTAAATCACTTTTAGCTACACTACTAGCTAAATTAAGATCTAATTCATATGGAGCAAGAGGTTGTGTAGTAAGCCACGCTTGAACAGCTTCGTTTTGCAGGGCCGCTTGCTCCCTCCTTCTTTCCCTTTCAGCTTCTTCTTGTGCGAGCTCATCTGCTGCGTCATCACCAAAGAAACCAGCAATTGTTGAACCAACTGTCAGCCAAGTCTCCGGATCCCACCGCGAAGAATTCATGTTATTATCTCTTATAGCCATAATTAACTGCCCTCCGGTGGGTGTGTATAATTTGGATTAGCTGGGCAAAGATCGTTATTATCTTTATCACCAACTGTACATTCAAATCCAGCTGAATCTGTGTATGCAGCATCTGGATCAGGTCTATCTTCTGCAGCAGCCGCAGAACCACCTTCTTTACCAGGCCAATTTGTAGGCATATCAGTTTGTATAGGTGCTGTACCTAAACCAAAATTTGGTTGACCAGCAAGACCTGGACTAAATGCGCCTGGAGTAAATGAACCAACTCCAGCCCCTGGAGCTAAGACACCTAGATTAGCTAATTCAATTAATTTTTGTTTTCGTTGTAAAAGTTCTTGTTCTCTTTTTGCTTGCGCTGCTTCGGATTCTGTTTTTGCGGCAATTCTTTGTAGACTAACATCTTTTGCTTGAAGTTTTAATTCATCCATATGGTTAGCGCTAAAAGATCTTCCCTGAGCAGCTTCATGTTGGGCTAATTTCAATGCCTCTCTTCTATCTCTTTCACTTATCTCTGCTTGTTTCCATTTATTCATGGCAGCACCATAACCAGAAGCATCAAACACTCCAGCATTTACCATCCCGGCGATTAGGTCGTGACCAACCTGCACTTGACCAGCATGTAGAGTTGTTTCAGATGGTTGTTGCGGTTGAGTAGGTTGAGGGTTTTGGTATTGATACTCAGCAACTACGTCATACATCTGACAAGCGCCGTCAACCCATCTTCCACCCTTTTTAAGACATTCGTTTTCAGATGTTGGAGCAACTGGGGTTTCAATTGGAAGTGGAGCGGTTGGTACAGGTGGACGATGAACAAGGGGTTGATTAGTAGAAGGATTAGTAGTAAAAGTGCTACCAGGTCTAGGAGTAACTCCAGTAGCTGTACCAGGAAGAGTAACCGTTGATGGTCCTGAACCTGTAGGTCTTTGTACTAAACCTTGGTTAATTACCGTTGGTTGAGTAGTTTGTCCGGAACCAGGTCTTGTTGGTTGGTTTAAACCCATGTTGATTGGTCCACCAAAAGTAACTGTTCCTGCTTTTCTTCTTATAGCCATTAGAATAACCCCAATTGATTGTAATAGTATGTTAAGCCATTAAGTTTAAAGTCTGAATTAGCTGACTGAGTTATCTTATAACTAATCTCTGTTGTCATTAACTCTACTGGAATAAGTAATCCTGGTCTAGTATCATCTGTTAAAGAGAACGCGGTAGTCTCCAACGCAGGGCTTCTAGAGTCCCATCTATGTTGAAGATTAGCTGTACCTTCAAATATAACATCAGATCCATATACCTGCTTCCAAGTACCTGCTTGACCAAGAGAATTATATGAACTTAATACCTCTACATCTATAGCTGTAGTAGTAGTATTCAAAACATCTTGATAAGATGATGGATTAAAAGAATAAACAAATTCAGCGCCACCAGACTGAGTACCACGTAAAAATAAATAATTTCTATAGGCAGCTATATCTGTTATAGCATCTGGTATAACATATCTTGTCCACGCTTTTAAATCAACGGTTTTTGAATGTGTAAAAACAAACATATCTTTCCCGATAACTAAAATATATTGATTTTCACCCGGATAAAATATAGCTTTAGGTTCATAACTACCAGCATAATTATTTATAGATGTTTTAACCAGATCAGTTATTGGAGAACCAACGTCAGCTGTAGCCATTGTATCTGTATATACTTTCTGACCAACAGAATGTATACCAGTAGTATTAAGATAAAATACATCTTCGTTTATTGGGGCTATAGAGTTATGAAACTCTATAAATGCGTTATCAACTGTAGTATCTAAAGACGTTAAACCAGGATCAGGATGAGTTTTCCATAGTTGTATACTATTCTGCATAAACACAGCTAGAAACCCTCTATAAGAAGTAACAGCAACTACGTGCTCATTACCAATGGCTTCTAAGCCAGCTGGCAAACCTAATAAACCACTAGAGTCTCCCACTTTTGACCAATTGGTTGGATCTTCTGTTGCTGAATATTTAACATAAGCTGGATTATTTGTTTCTGGTTGAACAGCATAAATCTTAGAATCATGGACTACTGCTGATTTACCATTAGGACAATTGGTATCTGTTATAGCAACGTTAGTACCAGCTATAAACTGAGCAGCTGTACCGTAGTGATGTCTGATAGTTCCGCTAGTATATTCAACAACTAAATAAATCTTATTATTAAATATCAAGAATTGCCAAACGTAAGCTATTGTATCACTGCCATTACTTGGGTTAGGAGCAGCAAGAGTTTTAAGAGTGGTACTGATAGGATAACCACTACCAACGCCGTAACCAGCCAGCGTTTGGTTGCCAGAAGTAGCATGAGAAACTACATATAACGCTTCATCAAATTCAAAAAGACCTTTACTATTAGCCGTTAAAGCACTGGATAAAATAGTATCTAATCCAGACCTCTTTTTGATAGCAAAGCCGTTATTTACGAAAGCATTTTTGCAATCGTATAAACCTCTTTGATCGACTATCTGTTGGGACTTTCTTCTATCTACGCCAGTCCTAAAGTCTTGAAATGACATTGATGGCATACACTAGCCTCATTTTTTAGATTTCTTTTTCTTCTCAAGCGGTCCAGGTAATATCCAACCTAGTATCATTGGAGCTATAAAAATGAGTATAAGCAACCAACCACCCATTTCCACAAGAGAACCTAATAATGTCCAGAAGTTATCTGGTGCGCAATTACTCATAGTTTGTTTTCCTCCCCCACCAATCGGAGTCGCCTCCGTAATTACATCTGTCACAAACGCAGTTGTCGTGGCGCCCACTATCGGTGCAACTGCACCCGTACCTAATACACTGCCTACAAGAGCACCCGACCCCGCCCCCAGGGATACTATCCCCGCTTTCTTCATCGTTGTACATCCTACTGCACAGGCACATCCGGCGATGACCACCAGCCAGTGACCCAGCCTACTACCGCTACTACGATTATAATACCTACAGCCGCGTAAAATCTTTTCTTTCCAGGACTTAATTCTTTCCATTTCTGCATATAACCTCCTATATTGTAAAACTGTTGCCACAACCACAAGAGCTAGCTCCCGTAGGTGGCGTAAAATGAAACGTTGGTCTAAACGGATCATCTATCCAGTCCATCTTCGCATCACCTAATAACTCCAAAGAGGTGGCATCTGAGAATATCGTTTCTGACAGCTTCGTTGCATCTTCTGGAAGAGAGGTGGTGGGCGACAGCTTTATTTGATAGCCGGAACATCCTCCACCTTCTAGATGTATTCCTAAATACCCTTCTCCACGTAGAGTCTGATCTACTTTCAGTTGTGCTGCTTGAGTTATTGTCATGATTCAATGGGGATTATTCTGTAGAGCTTGTTCATTAATATCTTTTGCTAACTTTTCTATACCTTTAGAAGTTGTGTACATAAAAGTAAAAGGTAACAACCCATGAACCAAAGCAGTCAACGATAAAAGAAACAATTTTAATGCCATTTTCCACGCAAATTTTGCATGTTGGAACCACGTCATCTGTATGTCGTATAAATGATTCATAATACTTTTGCGACAACTATTTGCCCCTCTTTATTTGTTTTTAGTTCAACTGTACGCTTTTCGCAAGTGAACCTGGTTTTACCGGATGCTGTATCTTTCCATCCGTTTCGTTTTAGGGTGCGTTTCATACTCAAACACCCGCTCATTCCCATTTCCTCCCATTTACCGGTATTAGGATTTTCCCAATGACCCATCCATTCCTTAAGATTGTCATTCATGTACAACAATAATACGAACATGACTTCCATTTAATGTATCCCGTTTTGTGATTTAATTTGTGCTACTTTATCCTTAAGTATTTCTACTTTCTGCTCTAAAGCCTCTATTCTTTGTCGATAAAAATCCAAAGTTAATGCTTGCTGCCTATCAAAAGGTGCATTACCACTCTCAACATTATCTAATAATTTCTCAAACTCTCCAGATAAATGCTCTATTAACATAAACTGCTCAGCATCTGCTGGCAGCGCTCCTAGTTCTCCTCTAGGCCATTTTATTCTAAACTCTGTATTTTTAGTAAGATCAGCTTGCATCAAAACTTGGTTAGTTTCAACAATGTTTAATCTCTCTAAAATACCAAAATAACCCCAAGCTCCTACACATATCGTACCTATTAAACCTATCAGGTTTCTTATAGGCATTCCAACTGAAGTACGATCACTTAAGCTTATAGGTTCCTCTTTGCTCATACATCTTGATCTTTATTTATATCTACCAATGGAGGCGGCATGCCATCCGGTCTTTCAAACTTCTTTAAATCTAATCCACTAAATACTAAACAAGCTTTACCATCTACATTTACATGAACTACAGCCATAGTTTTAGTATTAGGGTTCTCAACTATCATTACATAACTTGTTTCACTCTCCTTGAATGTTGCTGATACATGAACAGCATAATCTACCGTCATAGCTAACATCAGAGACTCTAGTGCAGGCGTGCAAATAGATGGATACGGCCGCATAACAGTTACCGCATCTTTAGGTGGTCCTGCTAAAGCTATCAAAGGGAACAGCAATGGAATTAACCACTTCATTTATATTCCTTGTGGTATGGATCAACAACAGCATCTGGAGCTGTGGGCCAACCCCAATAGGTCTTATCTACAGTTCTATTAATATCTTCTGTATCTGTACCTGGGGAGCCATCTACATCTACATATCGAACCTCTATTATATCATGGTTCTGGAAGTTCTTGATCGCCTGCAAACTAGCAAACGATTCTACACCAGATTCTAGACTATTACCATGGGCCCTAACCTCGTTTCTATACGTTTTCCAAACGTCTGTCATAGTTGTTCCACCGTCGGCTTCTCTAATTACACGCCAATCTGAATCAGACAGAGCATTACCAACATTTTTCTTTATCTTAGCTATTAGATCTGATTTTAAATCTTCAACATTCTTTTCTATAGAGGCATAAGATATTACCCATTCACCATCGACAAGATTGTGACTTTCAACTCCAGTATCATAATATCTGCTATCTGGAACCTCAACCCTAGCTGGTCGAAAACCAATAGCTGCTAGTTCATCCTTAGACCATAACCTGAACACATTAGCGGGGTGTTGAACATCATTTACGGTTATTGCTCTAGGAGTTTTAACCAATCCTTTTGATTCTGAGTACCACATAATTGTCACCTCGCGTTTGAGTATTTAAATGGGCTTTTAGCAACCGCATAATATAAAAATGTATTAGACGCGTTTACAGCGGAATAATTTGTCCACAACTTTACACCATTACTTAAAAAGTCTATAGCGTAAGTCGTAGTATTAGCTGTATATTCAGCATCATTTGTATTAGGAGATATTTTCTTTGATAATTGATTATAAGGCTCTCTTGTTCCGTCCCACATATTCCATCCTTCAATGGCATCAATATTTTTTATTAGGAAAAACTCGGGTTTAAATCCTGTGTAGATAAATGGGCCATCTGAATTTCCGTTCCCTTCATAGCTACCTATCTTTGAATAACCATCCACTGAGTGGAAACAATAAAGCATACTTCTATAACCTGTATTGTTTAATCCGTCTGAACCCATAGTCACCAAAGTTGCTGTAGGTGCTGTACTATCAAAGCAATCGGGGCCAGAATATTCGGCAGCAGTGGTGTCTAACCTCATCGGCGTTGCCCAAGAAGCTTGATAATCAGAACCAACCCTCCAGTGATCCCCCGCATCAAAAGGTTTGCCTATAACTAATTCTGGTGCTTTTGAAAGGCCATGACCAACTGTTGCGGTACCACCTGTGCCATCCTCATCCATTCTGACTATAGAAAATCCAGCAGTAGTATTTGCGCTAACAGTGGCATCTAAACTTCCTTCAGTGTTGGATACTCCAGTACCACCGGCCTTCCAACTATGTGTTACCCACGTTTGTCCAGTGCCATTAATACCAGTATCAATGGTAAAGCCATCAGAATCAAAAGAATCAA